>Ga0129307_1000743_pt1 | contig 45648 bp, 47 predicted proteins | sample P1105metagenome_FD_94437 | JGI IMG/M metagenome (GOLD analysis project Ga0129307, IMG submission 94437) | Capybara group fecal microbial communities from Wisconsin, USA - P1105 metagenome | ecosystem: Host-associated > Mammals > Digestive system > Large intestine > Fecal | place: USA: Wisconsin...
CACTCATAGAAGGTATGTTTGAACACTATCTTGAACACAAGCGGGGACGGTGTCTTACTCCTTTCCCTAAATTGCAACGATTTCACGGTTTTTGGCAAATTCGAGCCCCGTATGCTCCACCAGTAAGGGAAGTGTGAAAGCACTTCCCTTTTTCTTGTCTGGCGTTGCAATAACTGGGTTCTAAGCCGTGACCTTGTTCGTTGCGATGTGCTGTGTTAAGACGTGGTTTTTTGATTACATTTTCGGGGTTTGATTACATTCCCATGATGGCCCGCTCCATCCGTTGCAGTTTCTCTTCTTCTGTGCTACGGTCAAAGCAGTAATTGTTCAATGTCGTTCTCTCGTCCATGTGGCCTGCGATCTGCCGGACAGTATTGATATTGACATTGCCATCAATCAGGCTGGAGATGAAAGTCTTTCTCGCCTTATGGGAACTCTTCGCCTCGATACCGAGTTCTTTGCAGTACCGGTAGAATGCCTTGGTGATGGATGAGTAGAGGACCGGCTCCTCTGTCATGGAGAAGATATAGCCGTCTGTGCATCCGTCTTCCGCCTGTTGGCGCTCTCTGGCTGCTGTGATCAGTTCCATTGCCTGCGGGATGAGTGGGATCGTTCTGTCTCCGAAGGTGCCTTTCGTGTGGTCGATCACGGTATTGTCGGGGTGATGGATCATCCTTCGTACCGTGATGCGGTTCCCCTCAAGGTCCTCATACCGCACGCCGCAGACTTCGCCGATGCGCAGTCCTGTGTAGAACATGAACAGGACTGCCAGCGGGGTCAGCTGATGCACCGGGTGGAGTTTCTTCTCGAAGTCCTCCCACGCGAGCTTCTGGATCCCTTTGAGTTCCTCCGCTGTGTACACCTGAGAGAGATCTCTCTTCTTGTGTTCCGGCCGGAGGACTCTTCTCGTGTCGACTTTGACTCTCCGGAACGGATTGCCGGGGATGATTTCCTTGTCGACCGCATAATCGAGTTCCTGCCGCAGAATCAGGCTGAAGTTCACGTACTGATGTTTCGTCATCTGATGCTTGCGAATCATCTCGTGGACCCAGATGTCCAGATCCAGTTTTGTGAGCAGATTGAGCGGCTTTTTGACGACCTCAGAGCCTTTGTAGTAGCGATCCCAGTCGTTACGGACGCGATCGATGGTGGAAGGGGAAACATGAAGGGCTTTATAGGCCAACCATTCTTCCCGCAGCGTTTCCATCGTGTCATGCAAGGGACGTATCGCCGGATGGTCATAGGCTTCTACGAGGGCCTCAAGGAGAGACTCTTTGGTACTTCTCGCGATCTGCCGTCGTCCACCAGCATACTGTTCATCTTTCACATAGGTGCGCCAGCGTCCGTCTTTTCCCAGAGTAATAGCGTACGGATGAATACTTAAGATGGTATTGAGTCTTGTCTGTTTCATCTGTTCTTCCACGCCGTCCAGGCTGATGGTACCATTCTCGACAAGGAAGTTCAATATCTGCTCGGCCGATGGCTGCTGTATTAAGTTGTCATCTTTGCGCTTGTCGGTCATCACAGATCACTCGCTTTAGCTTTCTTTTTTCCTTCTCTTCCTACAGTGCCAGCCTTATATGGAAAAGAGATAGTTTTACTATAGGCGTTACATAGGTATTGGTCTTGCGTATCAGTAACTTGCATCTTGCAAATACGATGCATCCATCTCGCATAAGTAAAGCAGGTCCTCCGCTTTAGGGGTCAGCGTGTACCAGTAGGTTCTGTCGTAACCTTTATTGTTATACCTGCCAACTTCCAGCATCCCTTCATCGATCAAGTGGTGCAACGCTCGCCTTATCTGATACACAGATAGAAACTTGTGCGTTCCATCTGCCAGTTCCTGTGCGCTGTTATATGTCCAGTACTTGCCATCACGATAGTTGCGTTGCTCTTTGCGGTTGCGGCGCACCCAGTAGGCGATATGATAAAAGAGCGTAGCCTCAGCGAGGCCAAACTCTTCAGCGATCTCTTTGTGAAACATGTAGACCATTGGTTGGTTCCCTTTCAAAACTGATGCGTTTGAATCAAGCTGCCCGAAATCATCTGGGCCGGAAAACAAAAGGGGTCTTAGGGCACTCCTTAAACGGCGTTTTTTCGTTCTTACGGAAAAAGGCTTTGCTTGCTATTCAGCAAAACAAAATCAGTTTCCCCTTCCATAGATAGGTCACGGCACTGGGAAGTGACAGAAAAGTGTCACAGAGAATGCCCTGTCGCTTGCTTTTTGCGCACGCAAAAAGAGACCTGTTTTGTTCAAACAGGTCACAAAAAAGTGTTTTTAGCTATTTAGATCAGCCGGCATTTCTGGTCCGTTTCGTCCCGGATGCGCAGTTGTTTGGCGAATGCAAGGAAGAATTTCTTCTGCAAATAGTCGACACTGCCGCGACTGATTCCTGCTATCTCAGCGTACTTTCTAACCGATAATTGCCGGTAAAACTTGTCCTCGAGAAGCGTTTTATACTCCTTCAGAACTGTATCTGAGCAGTCCTGAAGGAACTTCAGATCCTCTTTTAGGAATCGAAACTCGTCCGGCAGCACGCCCACATATTTCTTTGTGCGGACGCATAGTTCGAACTTGCGCAGATCCTCTCCATAATGGCAGATGATGTCTTTGGCATACGCCAGGTATGAGTGGCACCGCCTGTAATGGCGTATCTCCACATCTTTTTCGTCAGCCGAAGCATAGCGAATCGGACCACGAAGGCCATGTTCCTGCTGATACTCATCCATACTCGGCTGAATAGGATGTTGCGTTCTCCTCTTGAACTTTGGCATCTCTTTTCCGTTCACAGAGACAAGTTCACAGAAAGAGCATTTACTCATCACTTCATAATCGCCGAGATCTCCAAGGTGGGATGGCTGGAAGATGACCATATCCGCGCCAGTATCAGCATCTTTGATGACCATCACCACGTAAATGATTTGGCCATCATATCGCTGATAGTAACCGGCGTAAACACGTTTATTCTTTGACTTAGTCATCGTTCATAATCCTACTTTAAGCTTCAAAAGGGAGCATTAGTTTTTTCCGAGTAAGATTATGATTGATAATATGTCCTAAAAAACGCCCTATAGAGTTGAATTTCAGACCAATCTAAAACGTTTGATCATATAATGTTGTTCCACCGAGATCAGTATAAATGAACCGTATTTCCGGATCCTTCACTCCTACAGCATCAAATTCATTTTTGAAAGTGCTTATAGAAGAAGGTGCACTCATTTCTTCTGCCAGATAATCCGATACTTCTTTCTCCTGCTCTGCGTCCAGATCATAAGCAAAAACATATGTAATGACAAGTTGATTGCCCGATGCGCTTATATCAATACTGTTGTATTCATCAGTAAGTTGAGAATTCATGGCGTCCTTAATACCTTGTAATTCAGAAGGGTTCTCATCAAAGTATTGCTCTACAGTATAATCTTGCGCCTCGCTTTGGATGGCATTGTTTGCGTCTGAAGAATTAGAGGTGCCAGCTTTGTAATCCTCGTACATTTGCTCTAATTGTTCCTTCTCTTCTGGAGTCTGCTGATACACAGGCGGCTTAGCAGTTAGTTTAGGAATCAAAAGAAGCAGAAACACAACAATGAAGGAGACGAGGGTAAAAGTGCTTATAAGTTTCTTTTTGGATCCCTTTTTCTGTTGCTTGTCATCAGACTTTCTTTGTAAGGAAGTAGGTTCCACCTTTATGCTCTTTTGGCCAACATCGGATGTTGTGGAGTCCTCTTTTGTTTCATATTGTTCTCTCTGGGGGCTGCTTGCCACTCCGTCCTTTACAGTTGTCTGGTCTTCACCCTTGATTCCCGAAGGCTCTTCATATATCTCATCGATTTTCGAGCATAGGGATTTGTACACACTTGCTAACGCATTCTGCTCAGTTCCTGGCTTACATGTGAAACGGTAATTTGATTTCATTCCAGCCGGAACCACTTCATTTGGATAAACCAAATCAACCGAAAGCTCACCCGGAACTGCATCATCAATATAACAGGCCATGGTTACGCCACGGTATTGTGCATCAAACTGTTTCATCGGTACTACGCCCTCTTTCTCAAAGCGTTCTTACAATCCATTGAGAAACATCCCATAGATCAACAACCTTGCTAAAACTCGCAGTGACAACGTAAAAACCAATTCTTACACTACCGCCGTCCCTGCAACGGGCTCTATGGCAACCGATGAGTCCATGAAACTAAAGGGGCCCAGCAAAAAAGGCAAAGTCATACTTTTGGCAGTAATTGCTCTCTTCGTAGGGGTATGCTTTATTGTGCCAAACGTTTTCCCACCATCAACGCCATCTACTTCAAACAAAGGCAGCAGCCGAACAGAAAGTCTCGACAATTACATTGAGCAGAAGCATGCCGCAGAAGCTGAAGAAACTGAAGAAGAAACTCTTACACCAGTTACTGAACCAGCTAATGGCGCCATCTTATATGGCACAGAATCAGGGGATTCATCAATTACCGTAACGGCTTCCTCTTGCCCCTGTGTAGTCAAACTGCTGGATGCAAATCGGAATGATGTGGTGGCATTTTATGTACAAGCCAACAATACTGCAACAGTCGCTGTACCAGCTACAGACTTGTATGTTCATTTTGCAGAGGGGACAACCTGGTATGGATATGAGCATTTGTTTGGGGAGAACACTGCGTTTAGTTCCGAAGAAGATCCTATTAATGATAGTCCTTTAGATTTTTATCAGTATACTTATTCGTTTGAATTATACCTTCAAGATAATGGAAACTTTACCCCAACTACTATTGATGAAGATTCGTTTTAAGTGTGTTGTTTTAAGGAGTAAGCAATGGCAAAGATAGAAGAGGATATGACATTTGTTCGTCCACAAGAAAGCAATAGTTCCCAAGCAAATGAAAAAAGGGGGAACAAAAGGGAAAAACATAACGGAAAAGGCCTTTTGAAAAATGCGTTGATTGTGGTATTGGCTTTGCTAACAATAGCATTTGCAGGATTGTCGTACTATTACGGAAGCCAATACACAGCAAATGCAAACAAGGTAGAAGAACTGCGAAATGAAATTGCCGAACTCAAATTGTACAAACACGAATTCTTAAATGAATATCAAGATGTGGTGATAGTAACAGGGAATACATGTCATCGACCCGGATGCGAGATGATATCGACATTGAGCACTCTTTCAGGGACTCATCCTAAGTACATGTTGTTGGAAGACGCAACAGCAGCAGGATATAAGGAATGCTCGACTTGTTTGAATGGAACCAGCGTGAAAACATATTTGGAAGATAAGTATCAATGATTACATTTTCTTGATTACACATCAGACGGCGTGGAATCCTCCTTTCATTTCAACGGTTCTAGCCTCCGGCTCAATTCGAGCCCCGTATGCTCCACCAAGCAATAAAAAAGACGCCGTTGGCGTCTTTTTTATTGCTTCATGAGTGTGTGCTCGAACCCGTAGGGTGAAGAGCCCCGGCAGCACTTGTCCCGACGATCGGCAAGCGAAGCGCCGCCGGAGTCGCGGAACGTGCGCCGTCAAATGTCGCAGCGCTTCAGCGCGTGGCGACCTACGACGATGCTCCACCAATAAAGAAACGCTGGAATTCCATTGATTCAAACGTTTTTGTTTGTGCTTGACGAGGAATCTGCTTATAATACTGTTAAATAGAATGAGGGACAATTAGTAGAAAAGCGAGAGCGTATTTGCAATGCCTGGAACAGTGACGGGCGGCATATATGCCTATGCAGAAGAAAGGGAGCGTTAGAATGAAACAGAAGACAATTTCAATCGGTGCTTTCACACGCTTGCTTATTGCTGTTTGCCTGGTTTTCTCCCTGATGGTTCCTTGCTCTGTTCATGCCGAGGATACGAAAACGGTCCGGGTCGGCTACTATGAGAATGAGATCTTTCAGGAGGGTGCGGAAGAAGGTGCTGTAAAGACAGGCTATGCGTATGAATATTACCGGAAGCTTGCAGAATATACAGGCTGGAAATATGAATATGTATACGGCTCCTTTACTGATCTGTACCAGATGCTGCTGGACGGGGAGATCGATCTTTTAGCAGGTCTTGCTTTCAAAGAAGACAGGGTCGGTCTGATCGGATATCCGGAGGCTGCCATGGGCCACGAATCCTACAACCTTGTAAAGCACGAGGACGACACGGAAATCAGTGTGGATCCAGTGACACTTGAAGGGAAAAAGATCGGTGTCATGGAAAGCGCCCTTGTGGATGCCCTACATGAGTTTTTAGATTCACACGGGGTAAAAGCGGAGGTGATCACATTCCCTGACTACGACAGTCTGTTCGCTGCTTTTAACGCGGGGGAACTGGATGTCCTTGCGGGTGAGGGAGACAGCGGCTTCAGTGCGGAAAATGCGGTGATCCTCAACTCATTCGGGGCTTCAGATTATTATCTTACGGTCAATATCAGGAGACCGGATCTTCTTCAAGAACTGAACACAGCACAGACGCTTCTGTCAGTGGAGGAACCGAATTATTTAAATTCTCTCAGTGTAAAGTACTATTCAGGAAGCCTTGCAAGTTGTGCACATTCCTCTGCCGAGACAGAATGGCTTGCGACACATTCCGAACTCAGGGTCGGATATTTGGAGAACTACCTGCCATATAGCGATACAGATGAAGGCGGGCAGGTGACCGGCATCGTGACGGATGTCACCGATCAGCTGCTGAAAAGTCTGAGTATCGATACGCTTTCCGTAAGTTATCATGGTTATGACAATTATGATGATATGATTGCGGATCTTGTTTCCGGCAAGATAGATACCGGCTTTCCGGTGGGCGGAGGTCTATACTTTTCTGAGGAGAGCGGGATCTACCAGACCAATCCGGTCGTTTCCGCCGCGACAGAGATCGTGTTTCACGGCGAATTCAAAAGAGATGAGATAACGCACTTTGCGGTAAATGAGAACAATAGGATGCAGTATTACTACGTCTGCACCCATTTCCCCGACGCGCAGATCACCTTTTACCCCTCTGTGGATGACTGCCTGGAAGCAGTCGTTTCAGAAAAAGTAGACGCGACTACGTTAAACGGACTCAGAGCAAACGATATTCTGAAAAATACCCGTTACGAGAGTCTTTCACTTCTGCAGCTCAGTCAGAGCGACGACAGGTGCTATGGTGTGGCAATGGGCAATGAAGGCCTGTTGAAACTGTTAAACCGGGGAATCAACGTGCTTGGCGTCGATTATGGTCAAAATCAGGCTTACCGCTATGCCGACGGTCTGTATTCCTATAGCTTTTTTGATCTTGTGCGGCAGCATCTGGGGATATATATTCTGGTCATTTTGTCGATTGCTGCTGTCATTATTTTTCTGCTTCTCCGCGACAACCGGCGTTCCCGGACGCAGATCAGAGAAAAAGAAGCCGCCCGCATCGAACTGGAAGAAAAACAAAAGGCGCTTTCTGATGCGCTGATTGCGGCGGACCATGCAAACCGGGCTAAGACGACCTTCCTCAATAATATGTCGCACGACATCCGCACGCCGATGAACGCCATTGTAGGATTCACCGCACTGGCTGCTTCTCACATGGATCATCCGGAGCAGGTGAAGGACTATCTGCAGAAGATTTCTGTGTCCAGTCAGCATCTACTCTCTCTGATCAATGACGTGCTGGATATGAGCAGGATCGAAAGCGGGAAAGTTGTGATAGAGGAGGCAGAGGTCCATCTGCCCGATGTCATTCATGATCTCAGAACGATCATCCAGGCAAACATCGCAGCAAAACAGCAGGAATTGCTCATCGATACACAGGATGTAAAACACGAGGACATTGTTACAGATAAGCTCCGTCTGAATCAGGTGCTGCTGAACATTCTATCGAATGCTATCAAATTTACGCCTGCAGGGGGAACCATCAGTTTCCGGTTGATCGAGGAACCTTCTTCCCATGCAGATACTGCAGATTTTGTCTTCCGCATCAAGGACAATGGCATTGGAATGAGTGAAGAATTCCAAAAGACGATCTTCGAAGCATTTACCAGAGAAAGGACCAGCACCGTCAGCGGCACGCAGGGTACCGGGCTTGGTATGGCGATCACCAAGAATATTGTGGATATGATGAATGGTACCATTTCCGTGCAGAGTGAAGAAGGCAAAGGGTCAGAGTTCGTTGTACGGATTCCTTGCAGGATCGGCGAAAGCAAAGATGTTTCCGGAAAGATCCCGGAGCTTCAGGGACTGCGAGCGCTGGTGGCGGATGATGACACCAATTCCTGTCTCTCTGTCAGTGCCATGCTGCGGGATATTGGTATGCGGCCTGACTGGACCAATTACGGGAAGGAAGCAGTCATTCGGGCCAAGGAGGCCAAGGACCAGGCGGACGAGTTCAAGGTCTATATCATCGATTGGATGATGCCGGATCTGAACGGCATAGAGACCGTGCGGAGGATCCGGAAAATAGTCGGGGATGACGCGCCCATCATCATATTGACGGCGTATGACTGGTCGGATATCGAAGATGAGGCCAGGGAAGCCGGCGTGACTGACTTCTGTGCAAAGCCGATCTTTATGTCTGAACTAAGAGATGTATTGGCTAAACCGTTCCTTGTTGAAAAACCGGCCTCTGATGAATCGCCTGCTGCACCGGACTTTACAGGAAAACATATCTTACTTGCAGAAGATAATGAGATGAATCAGATGATTGCGACGGCGATCCTGGAGAATGTCGGGTTTACAATCGATATCGCGGCGACCGGAGCAGAAGCTGTCGAAAAAATGGAGCAGGCTTCAGCCGGGACCTATGATGTGATCCTGATGGATATCCAGATGCCGGTGATGGATGGATATGAGGCGGCAAGGCAGATCCGCGCAATGGATGGTCCCCAAAAAGCAGAAATCCCGATTCTTGCTGTGACTGCCAATGCCTTTGAAGAGGATCGAAAAATTGCGCTTGAGGCGGGAATGAATGGTCATTTAGCAAAACCGTATGATGTCGATGCTATTATGCAAACACTGTCGGAAATATTGAAACCATAGATTTCAAAAAGGCGGAATGAACACTTGTTGAAGGGGCGTTTGAACACTATCCTGAACACAAGCGGGGATGGTGTTTTACTCCTTCCCCTAAATTGCAACGGTTTCACGGTTTTTGGCAAATTCGAGCCGCGGCACATGCGACGTCAGAGCCGTAGGAGCTTTGCTCTGTGGTGGCTTGCGACGATACTCCACAAACCCCGTTTACTTTTGATAGAGACTATGGTACATTGCAGTTACAAGTGGCGCTGCCGATAGACGGCTAGCCCAGAAGAATAACTAACATAGTAGTCGCTCAACTGGTACTTGGGCGGCTATTTTCTTTTGCCGAGACTGTACCCGGCTATCAGGCAAGTACATGCATCGATTGACGGAAATGTTCCAACCAGCCGGAAATAATGGTACTATGTTATCGGATGCAACTGCCGTGGATCAAGTTGGATTCGGAAAGGGGTATGATATGAAGACCTATGGAAAGAATAATTGGAAACGTATCACCGCACTGCTGACCGTACTGGTCATGACCTTACTCATGGCAGCATGCGGTTCCGGCGAGACTGCTGCTGAGGAATCCGCATCTGACGGGGGAAGCGCAACAGGCATGGCCAATCCCTGGACCGAAGCCGCAACGCCTGAGGAAGCTGCAGAAGGCGCCGGTGTTGGTTACTTCCAGCTGCCCGAGCAAGAGTTGGAACTGGTCGGCGGACCGGTGCTCTGGGACGGTTACCAGTACATGGAGGAGCTCGCTGAAGCGGACGGTGCCGTTGGTGCGGCAACCATGGTCGTACGCAAAGGCCTGAACGAGAACGGAGAAGACGTATCGGGCGACTATACCGAATATGCCTATGAATGGGAAGTCCAGGCGGAGGACTTTACGGCTACGTGCTACGGCAATGAAGAGGGCAAGATGATGAAAGCCATCTGGACCTCCGACAACTTTGCCTACAGCATCATGATCCGCGGACAGGGCGACATCTCTGACACCTATGGTCTTGCCGAGGAAGATGTCATCACCCTCGTGAACGCCATCCAGTAAGATCACGTGTTAATAATCAGAGATGATCGTCTATGATTCTAAGCCGCAGGTCGAATGAGGCATTTATTTATGATACGAATAATACTTGACACTATCATAGACACACAACCAAGGGCACTATGTGTATTCTCTCCAACCCTTCTTCACTCTTCTGATCATCTCGAGAACGGTCTTTTTTCTTGCCTCAGAAATGCCGGATAGTTCATCGAGGATATCTTTAAGAACCGGGTCTCTTCCTTGCGGGCCGTATACGACCTCGTCAATCGGCATCCCGAGTTTTTCTGCATACGAAATCAAAACGGAAGCGGGGCAGCTGTCCAGACCGTGTTCGATACCGTTGAGCCATATGTGGCTTATAGCGCACGCATCCGCCATTTCGTATATAGAAATGTTACGATCTTCTCTGACTTTTTTCATACGTTTTCCGAGTTCTCTTACCATAGCAGCGAACTCCTTTCTAAGAAAAACATACAGGTGACTGCTTTTGCGAAACTTTTTGTTGCCATGCGGCATGCATGTCGAGCTCACCGACTCTATTTTAGCAATGCTAACATGATTTTTTAACAGCAGTGTTCTCTAAAAGCGACTTCATATTAGCAATAGCCATATTATGCCTGCTTTCTTTTTCGCGTTTCTTTTGTCAGTTCTTTAAACCCTTTTATGCCGTTGACAAGACCAAGCACTGCAACGATAAGAGCAAGAGCCGCAGACCAAAGAGAGGGCTCTTCAGTGAGGCATCGAACCACAACAATGGCAGCTAAAACACCGGTCAGTATCTGCAGGGAAGAAAGAACGGTTTTGTAAATAATCTTTTTCATTTTGTTTGCATGACTTTTGCAAATTCCAGGATAAACAGGCGTCGCTCTTTAGGGAGCTTTCTTACTGCTCTTATAATATCTGCCTCAAACAGTGTAACAAACATCATCTCTTTCGACTCATATTTGTAACTTTCAAGATCCAGCTTTTTGCTGTACTTTTCCATAACGTAGAAGGGGCAGTCATCAAGGTCGTATATGATGCTGCAAAGAGCCTTATTTATGCCTTTGTATATGCAGTTTGCTGTCTTGTCTGGTTCTGCTCTTCTCGGGGCAGGTTTCGTTGTGACTGGGCTTTTATCCATAACTGTGACCCTCCTTTTTCATCAGTATACACGTGTTTTCCTGATTCCGGTCATCAGGAATATGCAACACCGGCATGCTGAAAGCTAGGGTATACTGTATGGGGAGGCGATCACAGTGCACAAAAAGTATACAGTAACGATCGTATTTCCGGACATGCGAAGCTACACCAAGTCCTTCTACAGCATATACATGGCAGAAGAATATGTGGAGGCAGTAAAAAATAACCCGCAGATAGTGCGGGTTGTCGTGTTTGAGTTTTCGTGCCATTACGAGCCGCCGCTGAAAGAGGTTTGGGATAAGAGAACTACTCTTTCCGCCTGGCAAAGAGAGGGGAAGAAGTGGATCTGTATGTTCCACTGAAAAACCACATGTGAAATCACGGCGAAAGGAGACTGCAAAATGGGCGTTAAGTATGTGGTAGCGATAATACTGCCTGAATCAATGGCTTACGCCATGTCTTTTAATACTCTAAGAGAAGCTGAAGAATACGCTGAAGAAAAAAAGGACAGCCCGGCTGTTACGAAGATCCACATAAGAAGGGTTTCTGTGTACGAAGGAAGAAATGGGGAAGAGCTTGTAGGAGAAAGTGAAGTTTTAGCAGTATGGGTGAAAACGATATATGGGTGGTTTTGCGATTATCCGTAGTGCGGACATAAAGATAAGGCATCGTATTGCGACCACTAAACTTGCATGTAGAATTTTGCTCCTAGGGAGGCAGCATGATGAAGAAAAGATTTGCAGTGACAACGATGAACTCCGAACGCGAAGGCCATACAGATGTGTTCTGCCTGATATCCACAGCGGACAGGCATGCAAGGGAACAGCAGGAACGAGAAGATGCGATCCGTATTCTGATATATGAGATCGGTTATCACATGGGGGATGCTGATACGGTGGAGATCGACTCTTCAAAACTGCTCGCTTCGTGGGAAAAAACAGATAAAGGATGGCGGTTTAGCGCGCCGGGGAAAAGCTGGACAAGAACGTGGGGTCAAGACATTTAGATAAAACAGCCGTTTAGGAGGTGCATAGATGGAGACGAAATACACAGTCACAACGATATATAGGGGAGAAAACAGCACATCTTCAACGTTCTGCTCTCTTGAAAACGCAAAGAAATACATTGAGCAGGCAAGAAAGATTCCGCACGCCCACAGAATCTACCTGTATGAAGTAGGGTGCAAGCCGAACCAGTGGGGAAAAGGTGTTTTCACAAAATCAATTCTTGTTACTGTATGGAACCGAGCTGACTCGGGGTGGCATTGCGTCTGCGACAAAACAGCAAGCGGTGCTTCGCCCGGAAAGAAAAACCGATAACTGATGTAAGCTGGAGAGGCGGAGCCTTGAAGGAAAGGGGGATGCAGCATGGCGGAAAAATACATGGTGACGCTCGTTTTCTCGGGTTGCGGGGCAAATATAAGAATGTTTGATAATCTTGTACAAGCAGCGGCTTTCGCGAAAAAGGCAAAGGAAAACACGAGCATTGTAAAGGTATTGTGTACGAAATGACACCAAGGCATACCGGCTTTTCGTCAATAGGTCCGGAAGAAAGCACCGTCATAACCGAGTGGCGCCGGGAAGAAAACGGGTGAGCTAAAAAGGAATATGAAAGAAAGGAATGACAGGATGGAAGTAAAGTATATAGTGGCTGTAGAATACACTGAAGGATCGCCATACACAAGAACTTTTGACGATCTCCTTGAAGCCGAGTGGTTCATACATCGGCTTAGAAACGATGTTCTGGCAACAAAGATTCATATGCGCCGCGTAAAGGTGCAAACCGGTGATGACGGGAAAGAACGCCTTGCCGAAAGTGAGATCATGAAGCTCTGGTCGCGGCTTAACGACGGGTGGGTTTGTGAGTACCCGTGAAGAGGGCTGCTCACAAATGTGTCTTAGGATTTTTCGTCAAGCAAGAATGTAATCGCCGCTTTCTTCCAAAAGATCTCTTGCATAATAATAAAATGTTTCAACAAGAAGAGAGCGATTCCCCTGTACTACCGCCATGCCGATTTTCCTGTATTTTGCTGGGTGGAGAGGTCTTGCAAGGATGTCGCGGCAACTGTTTTTTACCATAAGAGAGGGGACGATCGCTGTGCCGTAACCTTCCTCGACCATTTTCATGACGGCGGCTTCTTCAGAAAATGAAAAGGGAGAATCTGAAAAGATTTCCGAGTTGTCCAAGATATCAAGGATGTCGCAGTTATTGCCCTTGGTCTGTATGATCATAGGTTCTTTCTCGAGGTCTTCCAGAGTGACGACTTCTTTTTCTTTAAAGCGGTGATCAGGGGGAAAAATCACCATCATCGGGTCATGGAACAGACACCTGAACTCAAGCCCCTTTGCATAGGGCTCGGGCAGGAACGCAACATCAACAACACCTTGCCGCAGAAGCTGCGCTACGATCTCGAAGCTGCCGTCTTCCAGTACAAATTTCACATCCGGGTATTCCTGGATGAATTCGTTTAACAGGAAGGGGAGAAAACTGATATTGATAGAGGTGAAGCACCCAACACGGAGAAGACCGGAAACGTGGTTTGCCATGTTCCAGACTTTCTCGTGAAGAAGGCGGTCTTGCTCTATGATTTTTTCAATTTCGGGGATGATAGATCTTCCTTGCGGGGTAAGTTCAACTCCCTTTGGTGTTCTTTTAAAAAGCGGAACACCGAATTCCTCTTCAAGGTCGGATACAACGCGGCTTATGTTCGACTGAGAGTACTTCAAGATATCGGCAGCTTTTGTAATGCTGCCGGTTTCGGCTACCTTCAGTAGAATGTCGTACTGGTCAGATGTTCTTTTAACCATTTAAGTCACCCCCTAAATATCATACAGGCAAAAGGGGTTCTTGGATAATCATTTTTCAGGATGCCGGGCATGCATTTTACGAACTGTACATACCGAATATTCTGTGATTACAATAAGGATGTCAAACAGAAAGGCCTTTCCTTCTGGAAATTCCTTCAGGGAATCCTTTGGGAGACTCCTTCCAGCAGCAAGTGCAAAACGTTTGACCTCCTGCACAGATTTATGGACCGGTTTTGTGATCCACAAGATCATACATGCTGTGCAGAAGCCATCTGGTCAAGTTGAATAACTTCAGGCCATTTGGGTTTCCCCATTTCGGAATGTAGTGTCACGCACTCATTACCGGCTTCCCAAAGAGGCTCTGCCAGGTATCGGTAGAGCCTCCTAGGGAGGGAAGCAGAACTCTTTCAAGGATGCCAGCGGAGGAGAATTTCAAAAGCCGAACCGAATGCGGGAATAAAAAACCACAGCGAAAAACAGTGCCGATAACTGTTTCAAACATAAGTTCTCCGTAGAGTTCTCCTCAGTACATGTTACCCATACTGGGGAGAATTTCATTTCAAGCCCGAAGGAGGCGTACATATGTCAGACGATATCAGAAGGAACATTACAAAGGCGTCGGTAAGAAAGGCGCTGAAGTACATGAAAAAAGACCCGGAGAAGGGAATGGTAAAACTCATGAAGTGGGCAGATAGAGCCGACATAAACGATGAGTTCGTGAACCACAGGAACGCGTTCAGAAGCGCCATAGAGGACAAGGATAATAACTGGCACAGACTTCTTGTGAGTCTTTGGAGCGATGTGGATGATGGAGTAAGAATGAAACTGTTCGAAAACTTCATCATAAACGCCTGCATGGAAGGCCTTCCGCAACAGAGAAGAAACGAGGAACTGCACCGTTGCAACATACCGTGGGCGCTTCTTATATCGCCGACAAGTGCTTGCAATCTGCACTGCACAGGGTGCTGGGCGGCGAATTACAAGGAGAATGTATCGCTGAGCCTTGAGAAGATGGACTATATCATAAGGCAGGCGAAAAACCTTGGTATATATATGTTCCTCTTCACCGGAGGAGAGCCGCTTGTAAAAAAAGAGGAGATCATAAAGCTTTGCTCAATGCATCCTGAAGCGGTGTTTTCCTGTTTCACGAACGGGACCCTCATAGACGAAGAGTTCGCCAATGAGATGCTGCGTGTGAAAAACTTCATCCCGGCAATCAGCATCGAAGGCTATGAAGCAGAGACAGATGCAAGAAGAGGGCAGGGAACATTCAAAAGGGTTATGGAGGCAACTGAGATCCTAAGAGAGAAAAAGCTTCCGTTTGGGGCCTCCAGCTGCTACACGAGCAAGAATGTGCATGTGATAGGGAGCGAGGACTATTTCGATCTACTTATTGACAGGAAATTTAAATTTCTCTGGTTATTTACCTATATTCCTATTGGAAACCACGCGGACACATCTCTTATGGTGAGTGCGAAACAAAGAGAATATATGTACCACCAAGTGCAAAGTTTCAGGAAGACAAAACCGCTCTTTACAATGGACTTCTGGAACGATGGCGACAAAACCGGCGGATGCATCGCCGGGGGGAGAAGATACTGCCATATAAACGCATCAGGAGCTGTTGAACCATGTGCTTTTGCACATTACAGTAATGTGAATATACACGAATGCACGCTCTTGCAGGCTTTCAAATCGTCACTCTTTATGGAGTACAGAAATAACCAACCGTTTAACGAAAACATGCTGAGACCGTGCCCGGTACTGGACAACTACGGGAAACTGGCTGAAATGGTGCACCGTAGTGGCGCACGCTCAACAGATCTTGCCAGCCCCGAAGATGTAGATGCCTATTGCGATAAATGCAGGCATGCAGCAGAAGAGTGGGAACCCGTGGCCGACAGGCTCCGGCGAACGCAAATCGCGCATGCGCTTGATGAAGAGGAGGTGGTTTACAAACAAAGAGGTTCCTTCCAATAAAAGATGTTTTTAAGGGCTCTATTTAATCCTTTGCCCCGCGCCGTCTGCCCTTCCTGACTGGCGCGGGGTATACTCTGTTACGAAAAACGCATCTTGCGTGGAATTAGGGCACTGTAGTGCGCCAAGAACTGAAAGGTATGTTATGACACGGGAGTATACGGTCACGATGACCGAAAAACAAATAATCGTTGTTGAAAAGGCAGTAGAAGAGTATATGCGTCTTCGGATGGGTCAAACGTTCATTTTTGCGCTGGACATGGCTGGTATCAACATGGGCGGACATCTTGACCCTGATATAAAAGATAAACAGGACGCATTTGACGAATATATCAGAAGAAGAAACGAGATAGAGCGGAAGATGGAGCAGGTATATGAGATCGCTTTTGCGCCATACGGACACCTTAAAGAAAAGCCCCAGGATGTAGTTACGGCTGAGAGCGTGTGGCAGATGATCAGATACGCACTCGGGAAAAGCGGATACAAAATGCCTGAAGGGCCCGTTATACAAACCATCGAAAAGAAAGAGAGAAGATAGCGGTAAAGTTTTACTTGCGGGTTCGGCATCCGTGAAGGTCACTAAAAGATGCATACCCGGCATGCAAAATGCTCGCTGTACATTACGATTTCTACATGTAGAATAAAAGCGTAAGAAGGGTGTTCGCTCTCTTATTACAGGGCTGCCGAAAATGGGAACAGGAGCCAGATCCATTTGCCTCAAATGTCAATTTGCAGACTTACAAGCCAGGCAGCCCTCTCCCCGCTATATGGTCTGTCTTTAATCATCTCGCAGATCATACAAGCTGCCAAAGGGCACCAACCAGGCTCTTTCGCTCCCCGGTGCCTTTTGGCAGGGAGACCACTATACCCATGCTCTCCTAAAAGTGACGTTTGCACGCATGTCCAAACTGGTTTGGCCCTCCGAGGTTCTCGTAGCACAGTGGAACCAATGGGGGTCTTGCCGTATCCGGCAAGAGAGGGAACTATGAATAAAAAACAGATCATTTGCGGTATCGTACTCATCCTTTATACGGCGGTTCTTGTGTGGCTCGTTTTATTTAAAATGAGCTTTTCACTCGCAGACATCTATCCGGTGCGGGAGATCAATTTCATCCCTTTTTATTATTCGGCTTCATCAGGCGACATACCGCTTTATGAAATCGTCCTGAACGTAATTCTCTTTATCCCGTTCGGCTTCTTGCTTTATAAGACATTCCAAAGAATGACGTTTTCAAGTGGGGTTCTTGCAGTTTTTCTTGTAAGTCTGGCATTCGAAATCCTGCAGTATGTGTTTTCAGTCGGAGTTTCCGATATCACGGATCTTATCACTAACACGGCAGGAGGAGGGATAGGCTTCTATCTTGCGGCAGTATTTACAAAGCCGGGGGAGAGGCACCCTCTTTAGAGGGGCATGCAGAACGCTGGCGGCGGGCATGCAAAAGAGTTGTTTCACATGTACCTTCTCACGGGGTAGTATAGTGAGGAAGGATGTCTACGGACGATTCTTCTGCGATCAGCAACTGTTTCCATTGCCTACGCAGGGTACATGGATTCCCCTGCCAGGCAGGAGTTGTATCCCCAGCAGTTGCCGCTCCCTTTCCACCACAGGAACGCACCTTCGTTCCCTTGGATGTCAGCAACCGTCAGAGGGTGTCTCGATGATTAAAAAGGCACCCTCTGTGGAAGGGAGCAAAAGATGGCGCATTAGCTTTCAGTCCCCCTGGATGTCAGTCAAAAACTCTCTGCTGCCTGTAGGTGACCGAGGGTTTTTGATTGCCGCTGGGGAAGTCCAAAAAGGTAAAATGCAAAAAATGTATAAAACATGTAATGAAACGTGTTGACGATTCGACACAAAAATGGCATCGTAAGGGAGAGAAAACAAAGATGTGGCAAATAAGATAACCAGCCCGGATAAGCCACCCGGGGAATAAATCAGGAAAGGGCGGCACACCGATATGCCGAGAGAAAAAAAGGAATCCAGAAATCTTAATATCAGACTTGATAAGAGCATCCACGATGGCCTTGATGAATTCTGCAGGGAGACTGGGATGCAGAAAACGCAAGCAGTAGAGAAGATCCTGAAGAGCTATTTTGACAAGTACTTCAGCAGGCCGGAGAAAGAAAGAACGCTTTTCTAAGGGGTAAACTCAAGTGGAACAGGAATACACGATAACGCTTACGAAAACACAGCTCATCATTGTTGAAAAAGCACTCGAAGAATTTCTGCGCCTGAGGATGGGTCAGTGCACGGATTTTGCCCTTGATATGGCAGAACTCGGAGTGGGGAACCCGTTTGATGTCAAAGATCCGCGCCACAAAGAGAAATTCGACGATTACCTCTCAAGAAGGGATAAGATCGAACTCTTCATGAAGGAAGTGTTCAAAGTGTCGTTTGCACCGGAAGCATTTCTCAGAAGCAAGACGGATGAAATGCTTGTTGCAGAAGATATGTGGAGTGAAATCAGACAAACGATGGATGAGGCAGATGGGGGGAAGTCTTGCGGGCTGGCACAGAACCAGTTTTGAAGGTCACCGAAAAAGAATAGATATAAGAATTGCAAGAACAGAATAGAATGAGCAAAACAGGAGTATGGAGTATCATATTCCTGTTTTTGAGTGTAGCCGTTTTTATCGTCAGTCCACTTGCTGGATCAGGCATATCGGCAGTACAGCGCAAGGAATATGGAGACCGGTACAGCAAAATATGGTAGAATGCGGTTATATCAGTAAAGACGAACACCAGGAAGGAACCATATAACATGAAAACACGCAAAAGGATACTGTTCGCTGCAGCCACGCTGGTACTTGCGGCAGGCATGATGACAGCCTGCGGCGCATCGCAGGAGGCGGCTGGCGGCGGGGTCAGCGACCCGCTCATGCCCGAGACCGTGACCGGTTATGCGCTCGACTATGAGACGGAAGAATGGGTGCCGACTACAACGACCACCTACACCTACCAGGACGGCCTGCTTGCTTCGCGGACAGAGGACTTCGGGGACGGCGACCCGGTCGTGACAACGTTCGAATATACGATGAACGGAGACATGCCGTCAGATCTCAAGCAGTACAACGACGAGCATAAGCTGATGAAAGAGTACGTGTATGATGACGCCGGCCGTGTCGACCGGGTCATGACGTACAGTTACGACGGCTCGAGCGCGATGCAGCAGATCTATCAGTACGGTAATGAAGATCTGTATTTCACGATGGTGCTCCACGAGACAGAGATGATCGATCTGGACGACCCCGGTCTCCCTGTCAGACGCATGGAGGAAGTCGACTCGCTGGAGGTCACGACGAACGGCGAGCTGCTGGCAAAGACGGTGAACAACGGGCTGTATGCCAACTGGACCGAAGGCGATGAGAAGGTATGGGAGCGGTTTAACGGCGCCTACACAGCCGAGTATGATGCGAACGGGATCCTGAGCGAGACCTCTGCTGTCTATCAGGAGGGCACGTCCGGCAAGGAATACAAGTTTGACGTGACCGTGGAAGATGGTCATGTGACAGAGATCGTGCGCAACCGGTTTAACCACGAAGGCGGCAGTGAGGAAGACGGTGAATGGGCCGCGGATTCCAAGCTGGTCTTCACCTACACCGACATCGAAGCGACCCCGGCGCAGTATGCGGCGATGATCAACGCGCACATCCTCGGGGAAGGCAACGGCTACTATATCTACAACTGGTATTGATGCATCACCAAAGCGAATAGAGAAAGGCAAGTATTAGAATGAATAAGCAGAAGAATTCGTTACTGTTCAGTCTGGCGGGCAACCTCCTGGTATTTGTACTGATCTTTTATCTGTACTTCCGTTCCGGCGAGATGCTGCCGGTGTACATTGCCCTGCTGGTGTTCAATGTACTGATCTTCCTGATCAACCTCAGGAGTTATATCGTAAGCAGAAAGAAATAAGGCGGCTGCCGGTATGAGAGCAAAACGCGCAAACGCCGTGGTGGCACTGCTGATGATCGCAGCACTGCTCATCCACGTGGTCTATGAGGTCTGGTCCTACCTGACCTTCTACTACAACCCGCTCGTCACGAAACTGATCGCGTACAGTTTTGTGGCGCTTGTTGTGGTGCATATTCTGCTGTCGGTCTCCATTGTGTTCGGACAGCACGACACAAGGGAGCTGCGCAGCTATCCGAAGAAAAACCTGCGGACCATTATCCAGCGCGTTTCGGCGGTCATGATCCTGCTTCTTCTGCCGTGGCATATCAAGACAGGCGATTGGATCGTCACGCATACCGGCGGGGCGACCCTGTTTCACATCCTGCTGATCCTGCAGGTCCTGTTCTATGCGATGGTATTCCTGCACATAGCGACCTCGTTCAGCCGGGCGCTGATCACACTCGGATGGCTCGAGAGCCGCAAAACCCAGCACGTGATCGACGGCATCGTCGGCGTGGTCTGCCTGGCGGGGCTCGGGTTCGCAGCGGTGGTCGTCATCCAGACGCAGTTCATTTTGTACAGTATGTAAGAGGGGATGGCTATGAAGACAGTACTGGTCATTGGCAGCGGCATATCGGGACTCAGCTGTGCCATCTCCCTGGCGGAGAAAGGCATCCACGTCAAACTGGCTTCACCGTTCCCGTCGGAGCGGTCGCAGTCCGTCATGGCGGCGGGCGGCATCAATGCGGTGGATGCGGACAATCCGGAGGACTCCGTCGCCTTGCATATCCAGGACACCCTGCGCGGCGGCCGCAATATCGCCGGCAAGGAAGCGGTCGCGGGGCTCTGCGAAGCGGCGCCCTCGATCATCGCGCAGCTCGAGCGGCGCGGCACGGTCTTTACCCGCAACGCGGAAGGCCGCATCGACCGGCGCGCGTTCGGCGGGCAGAGCTGCAAGAGGACCTGCTACTGCGGTGCCTCGACCGGCAAGCAGATCGTGACGGCGCTTGTCATGGCCTGCAGACAATACGAAGCGGCAGGCCTGGTCGAACGGCTTGCGCGCGCGGACTTCCACTCGGCCCTCATCGCGGATGGCCGGTGTTACGGTGCGCTTCTTTTTGATGAGACGACAATGTCTCTTACCCCGGTGTATGCGGACGCTGTCGTCATGGCGACCGGCGGCCAGAACGCGCTGTTCGGCAAGACGACCGGCTCGACCGCTTGTGACGGCTACGCAGCAGGCCGGCTGTTCCTGCAGGGCGTCGAACTGAAAAACCTTGAATTCATCCAGTATCACCCGACCACGCTGGAGACGCCGCAGAAGAAGATGCTGATCTCCGAGGCGGCGCGCGGCGAGGGCGGCAGACTGTTTTACGAGAAAGGCGGCAAGCGCGTCTACTTCATGGAGGACAAGTATGGCGAAGGCGGCAACCTGATGCCGCGCGACGTGGTGTCCCGCTGCATGGAGCAGGCGGGCGAGCAGGTCTACCTCGATGTCTCGTTCCTCGGGGCGGAGACGATCGGCCGCCGCATCCCCGAAGTGCGCGATCTGTGCATGAAATACCGGGAGATCGATATCACTAAAGAACCGATCCCGGTCAGCCCGTCCGTCCATTTCTTCATGGGCGGTCTGGCGGTCGACCTTTCGCATGAGACAAATATCCGCGATCTGTATGCGGTCGGCGAGTGCGCTTCCATGTACCATGGGGCCAACCGCCTCGGCGGCAATTCTCTGTTGGCGGCCATCTACAGCGGCCAGAAAGCGGCGGAGAGCATCTCGGGACGTGATTCCAACACAACAGCACCGGACTTCACGGCCTACGTCAAAGACCAGACGGACGCATTTGCCGTGAGCTTTGACTCGAAGAGCCAGTTCCCGGTCATGTACATCCGCGATATGCTCGCGGAGACGATGCGCCAGCACCTGGGGATCGTCCGCGACAAAAGCAGACTGGGGACGGCCCTGCACGACATCGAGTACTATCTGTCGATCGCCGAACGCATCCGGTACGACAGCAGCGTGCTGGCCTACTTCAACTATAGCCTCACCGGGATCCTGAGCCTGGCCAAGGCGACCGTGCTGAGTGCGGCGGCGCGCAAGGAAAGCCGCGGGGCCCACGTGCGCAGCGACTTCCCGGAAGAGTCGGAAGCGTACCAGGCGGCGTCTGTCATCGCCTGCAAAGACGGCGCATATACGATCCGCTATGACAAGGAGGGCCGCTATGAACGTTAAGATCAAACGGCAGAGATACCCGGGCGCGGAGCCGTACTGGCAGACGTTTGTCTACAACGGTCCCAAGGATATCACGGTGGCGAGCCTGCTGGATGAGATCAACTACCGGGACGACATCGTGGACATCGAGGGCAATCCGGCCCCCAGGATCGGCTGGGAATGTGCGTGCCTGCAGGGCATGTGCGGCGCCTGCGCGATGGTCATCAGCGGCACACCCGCGCTGGCCTGCGAGACGTTCCTCCGCGACCTGAAAGGGGAGACGATCACCATCGAGCCGCTCACCAAGTTCCCCGTGATCGCGGATCTTGTCGTGGACAGAAGCAGGATAGAGGAATCGCTGAAAGAGGCGGATGCTTATATCCGGGACTACAAGCCGTCCGAAAAAATCGGCAAAGCGGCGCAGAAGGAATACGAACTGCAGTACCAGACGGCCAAGTGCCTCAAGTGCGGACTCTGTCTGGAGGTCTGCCCGAATTACAGGGGCGGGGAGCGATTCTTCGGCGCGCTGTTTGCCAACGACTGCTACCTCATCGATTCGCAGAGCGGGGATGCAGCCCCGGAAATCAAGAATGTCTTTGACGAGCACTTCGCGGCGGGCTGTTCCAAGTCGCTGTCGTGCATGGACGTCTGCCCGATGAAGATCGACACGATCGCTTCGATCGCCCGGATGAGCAGAAAGTGATGGCTATGCCCGCAAGGACTGCGATAAATGTTGAATAAGGAGGAAAGAACATGGATCTGGGACTGAAAGACAAAGTCATCGTCGCCATGGGCGGCACCAGCAACCTGGGCAAGGGCGCGTGCATCGAGCTCTGCCGCGAGGGGGCGAAGGTCATGGCCGGTTACCACAAGGATGATGAGAAAGCGCACAAAACGCAGGACCTCATCCGCGGCGAGGGCGGCGAGTATGAGATCTATAAAGTCGACTGCAGCACCGAAGAGGGCGTCGACGAGATCTGCCGGGCGGCGCTCGAAAAATACGGCCGCATCGACGGACTGATCAACAGCCTGATCTACTACGACGATGTCGACCTGGTCGACCTCACACTGGAGCACTGGAACAGGGCCATGCAGGTCATGCTCACCAGCGTGTTCCTTTCGAATAAGTGGGTCGTCAAATACTGGCTCGAGAACAATATGCCGGGCCGCATCGTCAACTTCACCTCGGTCAACGCGTTCGTCGGCGACAACAGCCACCATGCGTACTATGCGGCGGCGAAGGCGGGCGTGCTGGGCTTCACGAAGTCCGTGGCCAAGGAAGTGGCAACAAAAGACATCCTCGCGACCTGCGTCGCGCCGGGTTTTGGTGTGGACTTTGAACTCCCTCCGGAATACGAAAAGAAATATGCGGCAAGAACCCCGATCGGCCGCACCGGCAAGCCGGAGGACCTGGCGAAAGTCATCGCCTATCTGGTCTCGCCGGCCAACACATACATGACCGGAACCGCTGTCGACGTGAGCGGCGGCATGATCATGCGCTGATCGTGCGCCGGGGAGTATCGTATGCAGCCATCGCGGAATAAAGTACTGGCGCTGCTGGTACTGCTGTATCTGGTCTGGGGATTTAACTGGGTCATCATGCGCGTGGGGAACGACTACGTTTCGCCCGTGTTCTTTGTGACCGTCCGGTTTTCGGTCGGCGCCATCACGCTGCTGATCGTTCTCTTTGCGCGCGGCAATGTGATCCCGCCGCGAAAGTACTGGCCGTGGATCCTGGGCTCCGGTGCAATGATGATGTGCATTGCGAACGTGATCATCCAGATCTGCACGACGTATATCGGCGCCGGTCTGACGGCGCTGCTCGACTACATGCAGTCGGTCTTCGTCTGCATTCTTGCGGTATTCTTCCTCGGGGAGAAGTTTACCCTGCGCAAGGTGCTCGGCATCGTCTTCTGCGTAGCCGGGCTCTTTATCCTGATGAACATCGGCGTGACGGAGCACATCTGGGCGATCTTCCTGACCCTGTTGGCGGCGGCTCTCTGGGGTGTTTCCAGCATCATTGTGAAGTCCAAGCTCGTTGGCTGCGACATGCTGCAGTACACGATCTGGCAGATGGTCTTCGGGTCGATACTTCTGATTCTGTATCTTCTGATCGGCGACCCGGCGTCGATCGCCGATGCCGTGGACCTGTTCACCGGGCCCCGCGGACCGGCGCTGTTCGCAGCGGCAATGCTGATCTACAACGGCATCATTCCCACCGCACTGGCCTTCGTGCTGTGGAATTATCTCCTGACAAACATGGAGGCGGGCGTCGCGTCCATCGCCATCATGGGCGTTCCGGCGGTCGGGGTGCTGTCCGGTGTGCTGGTGCTGCATGAGCCGATGAGCCTTTCAATCGCGGCCGGCATGCTGCTTGTCTTCTTCGGCGTCCTGATCGTGCTGGGGCTTGGGGCAAAGCAGCAGGCATCGGAATAGATAGATGTGGTGCGTTGCGGTTCTTGGTCCATGTATGCCAGCGATAATCATTGCAGACAAATCGTTCTCGGCTTGCTTTGTATATATGAAGAATCTGGCTCATACAAAATAGTCCATGCGACCAAGTGGCTTTCTAGAGTTGTTTATGCCTAAATCAGAATAACCCGCTGTAGTACAAAATGGTTTTGTACAGACGGAGTAAAACCGTGAGCATACAAAAGAAATGGCGTGCATATAGAAGAAAAGCACGTTTTCTTTTTGTATATGCAAAAACTTTTCATTGCTGTACAAAAGTCAGTTTGTATGGCGAGCAAAAAAACGGAACTGGGCATAAACACATCGTTTAATAAATCCCTTTTGACATGTGATCAGCTGGATTCACAGTGTCATCAGCCGAATCCGCAGCGCGATCAGGCAGATTTGCCATGGCATCAGTCAGATCCAGTGTGTCTTCTGCCTGAATTCTAACTACCTGCTATATAACCCCGGGAGCAACTGCATTCCAGGTGTTTTTCCGCGAATATATTGAACATATGTTTGCAATTTGATATAGTAAATAAACAAATGTTCGTAAATCTGGTGCTGCGGCGATTCCTGAACGAAGCGCTGCGGACAGGGAGTAGAACAATGAGCGAGTATCTCGGCACGATGCTGGACAGTATGAATGAAGCGCAGAAAGAGGCGGTCACCTCGACGGAGGGGATGGTCCGTGTTGTCGCGGGCGCAGGCTCCGGCAAGACGCGCGCACTGACAGGGCGATTCGCCTATCTCGTCAACGAAGCCGGCATCCTGCCCGGCAACATCCTCTGCGTGACCTTCACCAACAAGGCGGCCAATGAGATGCGGCAGCGCATCCATCTGCTCACGGGTGACAACGACACCGGATATATCAACACGTTCCACGGCTTTTGCGTGTCCGTATTGCAGGAGGACAGCCACGTCGTGCAGTACCCGAAGAGCTTCCTCGTGCTCGACAACTCCGACATCGACACGATGCTGCAGACCATCTACGAAGAGCGCGGCCTGACACTGCGGGACATGACCTTCTCGCACGCGCGGGACATGATCGAGATCATCAAGCTCAAGGAGCGGCCGGAGTACTATATCGACATGATCGACATGTCGCTGGAATCGCTGAAAAAGAAGTACGACGAGGCGCAGCCCGCCAAGGACATCATTTTCTTCGGTTATCTCTATCAGGAGAAAAAGTGCTTCGGCCTCGACTACAACGACCTCATCAAGTTCACGCTCTACATCTTCCGGCAGAATGAAGAGGTGCGGCTCAAGTGGCAGCAGCGGCTCGAATACATCATGATCGACGAGTTTCAGGACATCGACGACCTGCAGTACGAGCTGATGGAAGTCCTGCGCGGCTACCACAACAACCTGTTCATCGTCGGCGACCCCGACCAGACCATCTACTCGTGGCGCGGGGCGAACGGCAAGTTCCTGCTGGACTTCGAGCTCCAGCACCCCGGCACGAAAACCATCATGATGATGCAGAACTACCGCTCCACACCGCAGATCCTGGCGGCGGCGAACTCGCTCATCGCAAAGAATAAAACGCGCATCGAAAAAAACCTGATCCCGACGCTGGGCGAAGGTCCGAAGGTCGTCTGCCACCGCGCGAAGAACGCGGAGGCCGAGGCGGATTGGATCGTGGAAAAGATCCGCGCGCTGGATGAAGCAGGGGTGAAGCGGTCCGATATCACCGTGCTGTACCGGGCGCACTATGTGACGCGCGCCGTCGAGGAATCGCTCCTTCGCGAGAAGATCCCCTATACGATCTACAGCGGCGTGCAGTTCTTTGACCGCGCCGAGATCAAGGACGCGCTGAGCTATCTGCGGATGATCGCCTACCGCGACGATCTGGCTTTTCTGCGTATCTGCAACCGCCCGAAGAGAAACCTGGGCAAGCGCCGCATCGCCTTCCTGCAGGAGCAGGCGGAAAAGACGGGAGTATCACTCTATGAAACGCTGCGGGCGCATCTGGACGATCCACTTTTCAAGGGGACCGGGGCGGCCGGGTTTATCGACCTCATCGACAGCTACGCCATGCATGCGGCGGCGGGGCAGATCTCGGATCTGCTGTCGGCGGTTCTTAATGACAGCGGCTACGAGGAGATGCTGCGCACCGAGGGCAGCCAGGAGCGGCTCGACAACCTCGCGGAGCTCAAGCAGTCCATCTACGACTACGAAGCCTCCTGCGGGGAAGAGACGGATCTGACGCACTACCTCTCGCACGTCGCGCTGTTCACCAATGCGGATACGGCGGAGCAGCCGGATAAGGTGAAGCTCATGACCGTGCATGCGGCCAAGGGGCTCGAGTTCCCGCACGTCATCCTGTGCGGCATGAACGAGGGCATCTTCCCGTCCCGCAAGATCTCAACGCTCAGCGAGATGGAGGAGGAACGGCGGCTTGCGTTCGTCGCGATGACGCGTGCGGAAAAGGCGCTGTATCTGACCATGTCGGACGGCCGCAACATCGACGGCTCGCCGCGCTACCCGTCCCGCTTTGTGCTCGACATCGACCAGGATCTGATCGACTACACCGCGCCGCCGGACGAGGGGCTGATCAGGGAGACGCGCGATTACATCAAAACCAAAGACCGCCTCCTGGACGGGGCAGTCTCTGAGAATACTTTTAAACCCGGCGACCGGATCGTGCACTTTATCTTCGGACCGGGCGCGATCGTGGATATCGATGCCGCAAAGAAGGCATGGGTCATCCAGTTCGATGACATGCCGACGCCCAGGCAGGTGAGCTGGCGGGCGAAGATCGAAAAGGCAGATGCCTAGAGCAGATGCATCAGATGCTGCATGAGAAGGCTCATCAGCGTGATGCAGATCCAGCAGGATGCGCCGAGCACCAGGGGTTTGGCGCCTGTTTTGATGAGTTTGACCATGTTGCTGCCAAGACCGATCGCAGCCATTGCCATGACGATAAAGAACTTGCTCAGGCTTTTGAGCGGTGCAAAGACCGATGCGGCCACGCCGAGAGAGGATCCGGCGGTTGTGATGAGCGAGGCGATGACGAACAGCAGGATGAAGAGCGGGAAGGCTCTTTTGAGGCTGAACTTTTCGCTTTTGGAATCGGCCTTGCGCGCATTCCATGCCGCGAGCACCAGCGTGATCGGGATGATGGCGAGCGTTCTCGTGAGCTTGACGGTGACCGCCTTATCCAGCGTCGCGGTGCCAAGGCTCCACATGTTGTCCCAGGTGGCTGCGGCAGCGGTGACCGAGGAGGTGTCGTTGACTGCGGTGCCGGCGAAGATACCGAACGCTTCGCCGCTGGTGGTATCAAAGCCCAGCGTGTGGCCGAGGATCGGGAAGATGATGGCGGCCAGCACGTTGAAGAAGAATATGACGGAAATGGACTGTGCGACCTCGTCATCATCGGCACCGATGACGGGGGCTGTCGCTGCGATGGCGGAGCCGCCGCAGATCGAGGAGCCGACACCGATCAGGGTTGCGGTGTTAGCAGGCGCCTTCATGAGTTTCATGAGGACAAAGGCGACGATCAGCGATGTGGAGATCGTGCAGACGATGATGGGCAGGGACTGTTTGCCGGTCTGCAGAATGACGCCCATATCAAGGCCGAAGCCGAGCAGGACAACGGCGGTCTGCAGGATGTACTTCGAGGTGAACTTGATGCCTTTATTCATACTGTCCTTCGGTGTCCAGAAGGAGGCGATGATCATGCCTGCGAGGATGGCGATGACAGGCCCGCCCACAACGGGGAACTGTCTGCCCAGCAGCCATGCGGGCACGGCGATCAACAGGCATACCAGGATGCCGGGTATTTTTTCTGTGAGCTTGTTCATAGATGTCGTTTCTCCCTTAAAAAACCTGCCGCATGAAGCAGCAGGCATTTTGTTTGCTGGTTGTCTGCGCAGGATTATTCCTCGTCCCAGTCCGGATCGTCCTTGTGCAGTTCGCGGACGCGGCGTTCGTATTCTTCGAACTCGGAGTAGTCGTCGTCATCACCATCGAAGTCGATGCCTTCTTCCTCATCATCTTCCTCGTCATCGTCTTCGTCATCATAATCGTCGTCTTCTCCGTCGAAATCGACATCCGCAGTCTCATCCTGCTCTTCCAGAAGCCGGATCCGTTCTTTCTCAACGAATTCTTTGTATTCGTCCGACTTCAGACACAGGGACAGCTTGTAGAGGATATAAATAAAGAGGATCATCACGCCAGTGGTAATGAGCGCTTCGATACGGTCTTCTATGTTGGGGAAGAACGTGTTGAAGATGATCCCGCAGACGCCGACGGCGAGCATCATGCAGCCGAGCATCCCGAGGATGACGATCGCACGGACGCCCTTGCCCTGCAGTTTGTTGATGAGCACTTCGGCTTTGGTATATCGGATGATGGTGATCATGATGCCGATCAGGATGAGACCGACGATGATCAGAAGAACACGCAGCATGGTTATTCTTTCTTCCTTTCTTTTATGGGGCATGAGCAGCAGTGATCGCCTGCCGCCCTGCATTTCAACATTTTATAGGAAGGGTGCGCAGGTGTCAATATGCGCTAAAACGTGCAGGCATTGCGATTCCAATAGTCTCAGCGGTTTGGAATGCTGTGCGCGGAATCGCTCCCGCTGCGCAAGAAAAAATCTAAAAATGTAAAAAAATTCCACCTAAAACCAACAGTTCTGTGCTATAATAAACTCTGTAAAATGCAAAACAGGACAGGAAGGATCCATTCAAACTATGAAAGAGAACCAAGACAAGAAACTGGAAAAATGGTCCGCTGAGATCGAAGTGCTGACCACACTGAAAGAGTCAATGGAAGAGTTCGCGGAGCTCAAAGATACCAAAGGTGAGAAAGAAAAGATCGATATACTGAATGCGAAGATCGCCAACCTGATCGAGGACAACTCGTGGGTGCGCCTTGAGTGGAGCGTCATCAAGCGCGGCAAGCAGTCCAGACAGGAAGGGATCGAAAAGCTGGCGCACAAGATCAAGGACAGAGAGAAGAAGATCGCGGCGCAGGAAAAGAAAGTCGCCGAAGCAGATCCGGTCCCGGCGGACATTGATGCGGAGAAGCTGCAGGCCGAATGTGTCGAAGGCGGCCACTACTTCCACTGGGCATACGGTGAGGTCGAAGTGCTGGCGATCGAAGGCGATTACATCTACGTAAAGATCCTCGACCGCAAAGGCGTGCGGGCCGGCTGGATGGATAAGAACAACGCCGTGGTCAACACGGAGAGCGGCCTCGAGGAGGTCAAGGAATTCCCGCGTACGGCGATCGGCGCATGGCTGTTCCCGGATGCAAAGGACGTCCCCGCTGTCGAGGGGGTCGAAGCCCACAAAGTGTTCAAGAAATAAGACCATCAACAGCGCCCCGCGGGACAGACTTGTTTCGCAGGGCGTTTTTTTATCTATGGAGGAACGATGAAGGATATCTATATTGCAGACCTTGCCGTCGGGCAGGAATTCATGGGATTCTTTATGATCCGGCAGCTGGCGGTCAAAAAGGCGTCGAACGGGCGCAACTACATGGACCTCATGCTGGCTGACAAGACCGGGGAGATCTCCGCGAAGAAGTGGGATCTTGCGGATGAAGCGCTCGAGCGCGAACGCCAGTACGGCCCCGGCGACGTCATCAAGGTGGCGGCGCAGGTCACGGAGTTCAAGGGCATGAAACAGCTCCGTCTGAGCCGCATCCGCATGACCAACAAAGAGGACAACATCGATATTACTGACTACATCAAGGCGGCACCGGAATCCGGCCCGTCCATGTACGAGTTTATTTACAGCGCTGCCATGGACATGGCGGATCTCGACCTGGCAAAACTCTGCACGATGCAGCTCGAAAAGTATAAGGAAAAACTGCTGTACTACCCGGCTGCTTCGAAGAATCACCACGCGGAGATGTGCGGACTGCTCTGGCATATGAAGCGGATGCTGATGTCCGGGCAGGCGCTCTGCAAGGTCTACACCAACCTGGATCCCGACCTGGTATCAGCTGGCGTCATCCTGCACGACCTGCAGAAGACGACGGAGATCCTCTCCGATGAGCTCGGCGTGAGCAGCGGATACTCCTTTGAAGGCAAGATGCTGGGGCATCTGGTGCTTGGCGTGCGCGAACTGGATAAGGACATGACGGCGCTGCAGTTCAGCGATGAAAAGCGCATTATGATCGAGCACATGATCCTGTCGCACCACTACGAACCGGAATTCGGCAGCCCCGTGCGGCCGCTGTTCCCGGAGGCGGAGATGCTGCATTACCTGGACGTGCTCGACGCGAAGATGTACGACATGGAGGATGCGCTGATCGGGATCAGGCCCGGCGAGTTCAGTGAACGCGTCTGGACCCTGAACAACCGCACCATCTACAAGAGAACGGAAGAATGACACAACTTACGGAGATCCGGGGACAGGTCACGAACGTGCGGTACCGCAAAGGGACCTTCACGATCGCGGTCGTCGACACAAAGGATGAGACGATCTCCGTGCTCGGTGATATGCTGGACTGCATGATCGGCCGTGCGTATGTCTTCCGGGGAGAATACAGTTACAATGCCAAGTTCGGCAAACAGTTCCGATTTGCGGAATACGAGGAGTCTGCGCCGGAGGATACGGACGGGATCATCGCATTCCTCTCTTCGGGTCTGATCAAAGGCATCGGGCCGAAGAAAGCGGCAGCCATCGCGGCGAAGTTCGGGATGGACACGTTTGACGTGCTCCAGGAATCGCCTGCGCGCCTCGCCGAGGTGAGCGGCATCAGCCTGGAAAAGGCGCTGGAGATCGGCCGGATCTACAAAGAGCATCAGGAATTCGCGGATGTGACCGTCGAGCTGCAGAAAATGGGCATCGGCGTCAGCTATGCGGTGCGCCTGTATGAGATGTACGGGGCGGACGCGCCGGAGGCAATCCGCGAAGACCCGTTCCAGCTGGTTGACGACATCGAAGGGATCGGATTTAAGCGCGCGGACGAGATCGCAAAGAAGGTCGGTCTGCCGCCGGACGACGACGGACGGGTCCGCTGCGGGATCAACGTCCTGCTTTCCTATGCGGTCGGGGAGGGGCACACCTTCCTGCCGAGAGAAGAACTGGTGGAGCAGGCGGCGCAGATGCTGGAAGTGCCGCGCGAGACCGTGAGCGATCGGCTGGTCGGGATGGTCTTTGAGGGGGATCTCAAGATCGACGAACTGCATGGCTGGGAAGTCGTCTACCCGCCGGTTTTCTACACCGCAGAGCGGTATGTGGCGACCAAACTGGCGGCGCTGTCGCAGGAAGAAATGCGGCCGCTCGGCGCGGATGCGGATTCGCTGGTCGATGCGGCGCAGCACGAGATCGGGATCGTCTTCAGCGATGAACAGAGAAGAGCGGTACTGGACTGCCTCGACAAGGGCGTGCTCGTCATCACGGGCGGCCCGGGCACCGGTAAGACGACGATCATCAACGGCATCCTGCGCATTTTCAGCGACAATGGTGTAAAGACGGCGCTGGCGGCACCCACGGGAAGAGCGGCCAAGCGCATCACCGAAACGACCGGGCATGAGGCATCGACCCTGCACCGGCTGCTCGGCTATGCTTATGACGAAGGCACGCGGGATATGGTGTTCGGCAAGAATGAGACAGACCCGCTCGACTATGACGCAGTCATCGTGGATGAGGCATCCATGGTGGACCTGCTGTTGATGCAGGGGCTGCTCAAGGCGCTCAAGATCGGCACCCGGCTCGTACTCGTCGGTGATGCGGACCAGCTGCCGTCGGTCGGCGCGGGCAATGTGCTGGCGGACATCCTGCGGAGCGATTACATCCACGCGGTACGGCTGAAGGAGATCTTCCGCCAGGCACAGGAGAGCCTGATCATCGTGAACGCACACCGGATCGATCACGGCGAATATCCGTCCTGCAACGAAAAGGGCGGCGATTTCTTCATGATGGAGCGCGGCTCGGAGGAGGACATCCGGCGGACGATCCTCGAACTGGTCAAGGACAGACTCCCCGCGCACTATGCGTTGCACGACCCGCTGCAGGACATCCAGGTCATCACCCCGGCCAAGAAACGCGGCCTCGGCACGATCCGGCTGAACGAACTGCTGCAGCAGGCGCTCAATCCGCCTGCACCGGGACTGCACGAGATCGAGGCGGCGGGCAGGACGTTCCGTGAGGGCGACAAAGTCATGCAAAACCGCAACGACTACCTGCTGGCGTGGCGCTCCGCCGACGACTTTTCGGAGGGGGAAGGCGTGTTCAACGGCGACGTCGGCTATATCTCCCGCATCGATGAAGAGGAAGAGACCGTGACGGTGGTCTTCGATGACCGTTACGTGACATACACATCCGATATTCTGGACGAACTGGAGCCTGCCTTTGCGGTCACGGTTCACAAAGCACAGGGCAGCGAGTTCCCCATTGTCGTCATCCCGATGAGCTGGTTCCCGCCGGTCCTGGCGACAAGAAACCTGATCTACACGGCAATCACCCGTGCGAAGGAAGCAGTCGTCATCGTCGGCATGCAGCGGTACCTCAACGCGATGGTCGACAACAACGAGGCGGCGCACCGGTATTCGGGGCTTGCAGAGCGTCTGCAGAGCATGATCGCGCCAACTGAAGAGGAGATGGTGACATTCCCGGAGGACATGCTGCCGCAGGAGGCGCTGTATGATCAGGAATAGCACCGGTCTTAAGGGCAGGTGGATCAGAAGGCTGCAGGACCTCGTGTTCCCGCCGCAGCTGTACTGCCACTCCTGCGGAGCGGTGATCGACGGTACACGGACCTACGGGCTTTGCGACGACTGCATTACCAGGTTCAGCTGGGCTTCCGGCAGCGTCTGTGCAAAATGCGGCAAACCTTTGCCCGAAGCAGCGCTGCATGACACCTGTTACGACTGCCGCACCACGCAGCATGCATTCGACAAGGGGTACACCTGTGCATCCTACGGCCTGTATGAGCGTATGCTCATCTCCGAATTCAAGGAGCGCGGCAAAGACTATATCGGGCGGGCCATTGCCGGGGTCATGGTGGACAGGATCGCCGGAGAATCGCTCAACCCGGACCTTTTGACCGCGGTCCCCGCGGGCAAGTGGAAGACCGCAAAACGCGGCTACGACCAGACAGCGGTGGTGGCCGGCTTTCTCGCAAAGCGCATTGGCGTCCCCTATGCAGAGCTGCTCGTGCGCACCAGGCACACGAAGGCCATGCGCACCTTGGGCGCGGGCGAACGGCGCGCGAACGTGCAAGGCGCTTTCAGCATTCTTAAAGGCAGAGACCGTATCATAACCGGGAAGAAGGTCCTGCTGCTCGACGATGTCTATACGACAGGCAGCACGCTCGACGCCTGTGCAGCCGTGCTGAAAGAGGCGGGAGCGGCCCGTGTCGATGTACTGACGTTTGCGGCCGGTGCGGATGTCCATCCGGCATTTGAAGAGGCTGCAGAATAATGTACGAGAATTTGCACAGAATGCCACATGAAAGGGCGATTCCGTGTTAGAATATTATCAAACAAAAGCATATGGCAGTCGGCTGGGTCTGTGGTTGAAAGGCCATGCCAGCTGCGGGCGAAAGGTCCCACGTAAGCCGTGCGCAGGAAGCCGCGGTGATCATGGCGCAGTTTAGAAGTAAGTCCTCCGGGAAACCCGGGTCAAGGCAAGTGTGGGGGCAAAGACCAGGTCAGCCAGGCGACTGTTGTATATAGAAGTTACTGCTGCGAATATTGTTTTAGCAAACAATAAGGAGGTCGCATTATGAGAGTGAACATCACAGGCAAAAATTGCAAAGTCAGTGACCATCTGAAAGACACGATCGAGAAGAAGGTCCAGAAACTGGGCAAGTATTTCTCTGATGATATCGATGCCGACGTCATGCTGACGGAGGAGAAGAAATATAAGAAGACTGAGGTTACCATCAAAGCACGCAATATGATCTTCCGTGCAGAAGACCGCGCGGATGAGTTCTACGATGGGATCGACAATGTCGTCAGCAAGCTCTCCAGCCAGATGTCCCGCTTCAAGGGCAAGCTCCAGAAGAAGCATAAGGACAACAAGGTGATCGACCTCGCGCAGGTGCCGGAACCGGAAGAAACCGAAGAAATTGCTGTCACAAGAAACAAGAAGTTCGAACTCACACCGATGACGGTCGACGAAGCAGTCCTGCAGATGGAAATGCTGGAGCACAACTTCTACGTCTTCCTCAACGTCGAGACCGACAGCGTCAATGTTGTTTACAAGCGTAATGAGAAGGATTATGGGCTTCTCGAAACCACCTACTAAACCGCAGGAGGGTCCATGCATCAGTTTACGGAGAACCTTCTTGCCGGTATAGCGATCACGGACATATTGGATATCCTGATCGTCGCCTATATCTTCTATAAGGTACTGGGCTTCATCAGGGACAGCAGGGCGGAACAGCTGCTCAAGGGCGTGCTGGTCCTCCTTGCTGTTGCCTTTTTATCCGATATTCTGCAGCTGCACGTCCTCAACTTCATCATGCGGGGGACGCTGGCGGTCGGTGTACTGGCGCTCATCATCCTGTTCCAGCCGGAACTGCGGCGGGCACTTGAAAGGATGGGCAGAGGTTCTTTGTTCCGGATCAAAGGGGATCCTCTGGATAAAGAAAAAGCAAAAGATGTGGTCGCGGAGTTCGTCGAAGCCGCTGAGGACATGGCGGCTGAGCGGACCGGCGCCCTCATCGTTTTTGAGCGCGATACGAGCCTGACGGATATCATCGAAACAGGAACGGTCATCAATGCGGAAGTGTCCGCGCAGATGGTCGAGAATATCTTTTACAAAGGATCGCCGCTGCACGATGGTGCCATGGTTGTCCGCGGCACGAAGCTGCATGCGGCCGGCTGTGTGCTGCCGCTGACGGATAACATGGAGATCCCCAAGAGTCTGGGGACCCGCCACCGCGCCGGCATCGGCATCAGTGAAAAGTCGGATGCAGTGGTCCTGATCGTTTCGGAAGAGACGGGGATCATCACACTGGTCGAAGATGGTGTGCTCGAGCGGTATCTGGACGGCAAGACGCTGGAGAAGCGCCTGCTCGCGCTGTATCTGAATGACCAGGAAAATGACAGCAGCCGCGTCAAGGCACTGTTCACACGGAACAGGAGGGATGACTGATGTTGAAAAACAACAAGATCAACGCTGTCATCGCCTTCATCGCCGCAGTCGTTCTGTGGCTCTATGTCGTGGGACAGGTGGACCCGACCACAACGGGCAGGATCACGGGCATACCGGTGGTATTTGCCGGCGAGGAATCGCTCGCAGAGAACGATCTGGCACTGGTCGATCCGGGCGATGTGACCGTGGACCTGACGATCAAAGGTGACCGCTCGGATGTACGCAAACTGGTCGCGAACAGCGACCGCATCAGCGTGACGGCGGACGTCACAGGTCTGACCAAAGGCAGCCATGACGTGACGCTCAATATCACGGTGCCCAATGCGGTCGAACTGCAGAAGGCCAGCATGGAGGAAATCACCGTCGAGATCGATGATCTGGTGACAAGGGAAATCGATGTTGCGATCGATTATAACGGGGCGTTTGAAGTATCGCAGACGGCGGGCAATGTAAAGATTGAACCCGGCAGCATCGCTGTGACAGGCGCCGCCTCGACCGTCAAGTCGATCGATCATCTGTCCGCTACGGTAGATGTGGCGGAACTGTCGGAAAAGGCGACGGTTCTGACCAAACAGGTCACGCCGGTCGATGCCAACGGGGTGCCGGTCGAGCATGTACAGCTCGAGTCGACGGAAGTAAAGATCACCGCCGGGATTGTCGGATCCAAGACGCTGCCACTGTCGGTCGAGACGACCGGCACGCCTGCTTCCGGGTACGAGGTGGGCGACGTTTCCTATCCGGCAACGGTCACGGTCACAGGGGCGCCCTCTGTGATTGCTGACATGACTGAGGTTAAAGCCGAGGACATTGACGTTACGGATCTGAGCGATACGACCGTCATAACCCTGACGCCGGACCTGCCGGAGGGCGTTGTGGTCACGGATCCTGAAGAACTTGAGGCAACGGTTGAGATCGTCGGCGTTTCCTCAAAGACATGGTCATTTGTGGATTCGGAAATCACGATCGATGAGATTCCGGAGGGACTGACAGCCACCATACCGTCCCAGACGGTCAAGGTGACCATCAGTGCAGACAAGAATACATTGGATACTATCAAGAAGAGTGATATGACGCTGCATGTCTCCGCTGCCGGGCTGACGGAGGGGGAGCATGAGGTGGAAATCACCCAGGTCAGCAGCCTGGATGAAGCCGGCGTGCAGATCGAGCCGCAGAAGATCACGCTTGTGCTGGAGGCTGCCTCCACAGAGGAGTAAATACATATTATGAGCAGATTATTTGGTACGGACGGAGTCAGAGGTGTTGCCAACAGCGAACTGACCCCGGAACTGGCATTTGAACTCGGTAAGGCCGGCGCACATGTCCTCAGCAAGAGCAAGGGGCGTCCCACGATCCTGATCGGTACGGACACGCGCATATCGGCAGACATGCTCGAATCGGCACTGTCCGCGGGCATCCTGGCGGTCGGCGCGGATGTGATCACGGTCGGTGTTATGCCGACGCCTGCAGTCGCGTATCTGGTGCGGCATTACAATGCCGACGCCGGCGTTGTAATATCTGCATCGCACAATCCATTTGAATACAACGGCATCAAATTCTTCAACGGAGAGGGATTTAAACTGGACGATGCCGTGGAGGATGAGATTGAAGACATCATCATCCGCAATATAGAGGTCAACAAATACATCACCGGGGACCAGCTGGGCCGCCACATCATCGCCGATGAAGATGCGGCACAGAAATACATCGATTTCCTCGTGGCATCGACACCGATGGATCTGCACGGCATCAAACTTGTGCTGGACTGCGCGAACGGGGCATCCTATGCCATCGCCGGCAAAGTCTACGAGGCGCTCGGTGCGGATGTCGTTGTGATCGGCGACAGTCCGAACGGCCTCAATATCAATGACAACTGCGGTTCCACCCATCCGGAGCGCCTCTGCGAAATGGTCGTGCAGGAAGGTGCCTTCATGGGTATGGCTTATGATGGCGACGCTGACAGACTGATCGCTGTTGACGAGCAGGGCCGCATCATCGACGGCGACAAGGTGATCTGCATCTGTGCCGCGATGCTCAAGGAAGAGGGCCGGCTCAAGGATGACCTTGTCACCGCAACGGTCATGAGCAATATCGGTTTTCATAAATACATGGAAAGCATCGGCTGCAAAGTCGAAGTCACGGGTGTCGGCGACAGATACGTGCTGGAAAGCATGCTGAAGACCGGCGGTGTGATCGGCGGCGAGCAGTCGGGACATATTATTTTCCTCGACAAGACAACGACCGGAGACGGCATCCTGTCCTCTCTGCAGCTTCTGAAAGCGGTCCTGCAGTCCGGCAAACCGGCTTCGGCATTATCGGATGATATCCTGATCTATCCGCAGGTACTCAAAAATGCGAAAGTCCTGAACGAAAACAAGAACAAGTACAAGACGGATGCGGAGATCCAGGAAGTGATTCAGAAAGTCGAGGCGCAGATGGAAGGCTCCGGGAGAGTTCTGATTCGCCCGTCCGGCACAGAGCCGCTTGTGCGCGTCATGATCGAAGGGGAAGATATGGACCAGATCACCGATCTGGCAGAAGATCTGGCAAAACTGCTGACCAGAAAGTTTGGCTGAATGAAGCAGGGGGATATATAGAATGTGTGGTATCGTAGGGTACATTGGTAAAGGAAATGCGAAAGAAATCATTATAGATGGGCTGAAACGGCTGGAGTACAGAGGGTACGACTCCGCCGGTATTGCCATTTGCAAAGACGGCGGGCTGGAAGTCCGCAAAGCGGTCGGTGCGATTGTCAACCTGGAACAGGTGGTCGCCGATCCTGCTTTCGACGGTCCGGTCGGCATCGGCCACACCCGCTGGGCCACCCATGGTGTGCCGTCTGAGGTCAATGCGCACCCGCATACCAATGAGGACAACACCATCGCAGTCGTGCACAACGGCATCATCGAAAACTACGTCGAGATCAAAGAGGAGCTGATCCGCGAATACGGGGTCGAGTTCCGCTCCGAGACAGATACGGAAGTCATCGCACAGCTGATCGGCATCTACTATGACGGCGATCTGCACGAAGCGGTCAACAAGGCGGTGGCGCAGATGCGCGGCGCTTACGCGATCGGTGTCATTGCCGCCGCAGAGCCGGACAAGATCGTGGCGGTCAGAAAAGATGCCCCGCTCATCGCCGGTATCGGGAAAGGCTGCAACTACATTGCTTCGGATATCCCGGCCATCATGGAGCGTTCCAGACAGGTCTACTTCATCGAGAACGATGAGACGATCGTCGTGACCGCAGACAAGATTGAGATCTTCGACGAGAACAACAAGCCGGTCGAACACGAAGCGTTCACCGTCACCTGGGACGTCGATTCCGCGGAGCGCGGCGGCTACGATCACTTCATGCTCAAGGAGATCAACGAGCAGCCGAAGGGCATCGAGGAAACGCTCCTGCGCAGACTGGACGAAGAAGGCAATATCAAACTGGACGGCATTGAGCTGACCAAAGAGGATCTTGATAAGATCAACAAGGTCTGCATCGTCGCCTGCGGTACGGCGTACCATGCCGGACTGATCGGCAAGTATGCGATCGAAAAACTGGCGAAGATCCCGGTCGAGGTCGACATCGCCAGCGAATTCCGCTACAGAGATCCGTTCGTGGATGAAAAGACGCTGTTCATCGCGATCAGCCAGTCGGGCGAAACGCTGGATACATTGCATGCACTGCGCGAGGCGAAGCGTAAGGGCGCCCGCGTTCTGTCGGTCGTCAATGTGGTCGGCAGTTCGATCGCCCGTGAATCCGACGACGTCTTCTATACCTGGGCAGGTCCGGAGATTTCCGTCGCCAGCACCAAGGCATACACAACGCAGCTGACCATCATGTACATGCTGGGTCTTTACATGGGGCGTCTGCGCGGCGTGATCGATGACGAGTATTATCAGCACATGGTCAGTGAGCTGAAAGAGATCCCCGCGAAACTGGCACGGTATCTGGAGAAGCAGAAAGACGTGAAACGCATCGCGGACAGATTCCACAGGGACAACGAGATGTTCTTCATCGGCCGCGGTCTGGATGCGTCCGTATCCTATGAGGCTTCCCTCAAGATGAAGGAAATCTCCTACATCAATTCCTTCGCGATTGCGGCAGGCGAACTGAAGCACGGCACCATCGCCCTGATCGATCAGGGTACACTGGTCGTTGTACTGGCCACACAGGATGCGCTGTTTGAGAAGATGCTTTCCAATATCAAGGAAGTGCAGGCAAGAGGCGCTTACGTGCTGGCGGTCGCCAAGGAAGGCGATACGGAAGTCGAAAAGCAGGCGGATGAAGTCATCTACATCCCGGATTGCCCGGATGAACTGACGCCGTTGCTGTCGGTCGTTCCGATGCAGCTCTTCGCATACTATGTGGCGAAGGCGCGCGGCTGCAACATCGACAAACCGAAAAATCTGGCCAAGTCCGTCACGGTCGAATAGGAGAAAAACAGCTATGGAATACGAAGTCCGCGACATCGCGCTCGCGCATGAGGGACACAAGAAGATCAACTGGGTCAGACGGCACATGCCGCTGCTGAATGCGATCGAAGAAGAATTCAAAGAGACAAAACCGTTTGAAGGCGTGAAGATCTCACTCTCCATCCACATGGAAGCCAAGACCGCTTACCTGTGCAAGGTGCTGGCGGCGGGCGGTGCGGATCTGCGCGCGACCGGCAGCAATGTGCTCTCCACGCAGGACGACGTGGCGGCAGCGCTGGTGGATGACGGTATCCCGGTCTTCGCCTATCATGCGGCGACCCCTGAAGAATACGAACGGCACATCGAACTGTGCCTGTCCCACAAGCCCAACATCGTCATCGACGACGGCGGCGACCTCGTCGGCATGCTGCACGGCAAGCGTCCGGACCTGGCAGAGGATGTCTGGGGCGGCTGCGAAGAAACCACGACCGGCATCATCCGCCTGAAGGCGATGGAGGCAGAAGGCGTGCTGAACTTCCCGATGGTCGCGGTCAACGACGCGGACTGCAAGCATCTGTTCGACAACCGCTACGGCACAGGTCAGTCCGTCTGGGACAGCATTATGCGCAACACAAATCTGATCGTTGCCGGCAAGAAAGTTGTCGTTGCAGGGTATGGCTGGTGCGGCCGCGGTGTTGCGATGAGAGCCAAGGCGCTCGGTGCACAGGTCATCGTGACGGAAGTCAATCCCGTCAAGGCGATGGAAGCGCACATGGACGGCTACGACGTCATGCCGATGGAACAGGCGGCGGCGCTCGGCGATGTCTTCGTGACAGTCACCGGCTGCAGCCATGTCATTGATGCCCGGCATTTTGAAGCGCTCAAGGACGGCGCGATCCTGACCAACGCCGGTCACTTCAACGTCGAAGTCGACATGGCGGGGCTTGAGGACCTGGCTGTCGAGAAATACGAAGCGCGCCGCAACATTACAGCGTATGTCATGCCGTGGGGCAAGGTGATCCATGTCATCGGGGAAGGCAAACTCGTCAACATCGCGGCGGCGGACGGCCACCCGGCGGAGATGATGGATCTGTCTTTCGCGGTGCAGGCGATGAGTGCGCAGTACATCAAAGATCACCACAAGGAACTCGGGAACAAGGTCATCGACGTCTCCCGCGAGATCGACGACAAGATCGCCCGCCGTATGCTGGCGGCCTGGGGCATCGCCATCGACGAACTGACCGAGGAGCAGGAGAAGTACTTACATAGCTGGCAGGTATAATGCAGTTTTCGGTCAGCATCGTGGATGCGGGAACTCTCCTGGAAGTAATCGCGGTGGTGACTGAAAACAGATAACAAAATGTGAAACGTAAAGAGCGGCGCAGACGATCCAGCTCGAGAGCATCATTGCGATAGCACAGATGCTTGAGAGCGATCGGCTGACAGCCGCTCTTTTGGTATTCGCTTTGATGTTTGCTATTTGTTCGAAGCCGCTGAGCGATTCCTAGAGACTTTCGCGCATCTTCGCGATGCGTGCCTTTGTGCGCTCTTCCCCGAGGATCTGCTGGATCTCCCAGACATCCGGGCTGCTTGCGCGGCCAACGATCGCCAGGCGGATCACACCGCTGACATGGCCGACGTGGCCCTTGAAGTCGTCCGGATTCTTCTTGTAATCCTTGGGTTTGGCAGCGTAGCCGAGCTCTGTGCCGAGCGTGCGGATCTTGTCAAACCAGACCGGCTGCTCGTCGCTGTGGTCGTAGGTTGCGAGATACGCATCGAGGATCTTCGCCGCATCTTCCTTGCTGACCTGTTCGGGGATCTCGTCCTCGAGCTTGTAGTAGTCGTCGAAGAAGTAGCTGATGAAGTCGAACATCTGGCTTGCGCTGACAAAGTCCTTGCGCGGTTTGTTGCCGCTGCGGCCGAGGTCGAGGATCTTCTCGATATAAGCTTCGTCTTCGAGGAGCGGCAGGACTTCCGGTTTGTAGGTCTTCGCCCAGCCGGTCAGGAAGCCATACAGTTCCTTTGCCGGGATCTTCACGAGGACATCCTTGGAGACGTCGTTGAGTTTTGCGATATCGAACAGAGCGCCGGAGGTGCTCATCTTCTCGAGCGTGAACGGGAATTCGTCGCAGTCTGTGTCCGGGTTGGCCATGCGCCATTCCTCGTAGTTGGAGTTGAGGATGGTCAGCAGGTATTCGCGGACGGCGAGCGGATGGTAGCCGAGCTCTTTGTAGAAGTCGAGCGCGAGTTCCGGGTCCTTTCTCTTGGAGAGCTTGCGCTTGTTGCCATTCTCGTCGACCTTCATCAGGACGGCGGTGTGGCAGTACATCGGTACTTCAAAGCCGAGGGCTGTGAACAGTTCGTAGTGGATCGGCAGGCTGGAGAGCCACTCTTCGCCGCGGATGACGTGGGTCACACGCATCAGGTGGTCGTCGCAGGCGTGCGCAAAGTGGTAGGTCGGCAGGCCCATCGTCTTGATGATGACGACGTCCTGGAAGTTCTCCGGCATGGTGAGTTCGCCGCGGATGGCGTCCTGTACGTGGATCTGCGCCGGCTCTTCCGGATTGCCCTGGGAGCGCAGGCGGATGACAGGGGTTTCGCCAGCATCGAGATGCGCCTGCACTTCTTCGATCGTCAGGTCGCGGCATTTGGCGAAGCTGCCGTAGATGCCGGGGGTGAGCTTCTGCGATTCCTGTTCCGTGCGGACAGCCGCGATCTCTTCTTCGGTCATGAAGCAGGGATACGCCTTGCCTTCTGCGACGAGCTTCTTCGCGAAGCAGCGGTACAGCGGGCCGCGTTCGCTCTGGTGGTAGGGACCGTAATCGCCGATCTCGCCTTCCTTGGAAGCGCCTTCGTCGAAGTGGATCCCGAAGTAGTCCAGGCTGTCGATGACGGTTTCGACTGCGCCTTCCACAAAGCGCTTGTCATCGGTGTCTTCGATGCGCAGCAGGAACTGACCGCCGTGCTGGTGGGCCAGGCGCTCATCGACGAATGCACCGTACAGGTTGCCCAGATGGATGAAGCCCGTGGGGCTCGGTCCAAGGCGGGTCACCGGGGTGCCTGCCGGAAGGTCTCTTGCGGGGTACATCGCCTCGTAGTCTTCCGGGGTCTTGTCGATGTCCGGGAAAAGCAGGTCTGCAAGTTTCTGATAGTCCATAATGTGTCTCCGTATGTATAGGTGGTGCGGGCGGAATCGCCGCACGGAACGATGACTCTGTATGTTGGAATCTGTGCAGGCACATGTCCAACCACATTATAAAATACAGGAAATCCGTGCAATACGCAAGGCTGGCGGTTGACAACTTGCGGGGCGGGTCAGGTTGACGATGGCGGACGCCTGTGATAGGTTGGATATGGAGGCATACAATGAAAGACGAAAAAATGAGCACCAAAGAAACTGTGGTGCGATTTCTTGAAGAAAACAGCGGCCACCCGGTATCGGGCAGCGCCATCGCGGAGTCCCTGGGCATCAGCCGCACAGCGGTCTGGAAAGCGATCAAGTCCCTTGAGGCGGATGGCTACATGATCGATGCGTCGACAGGCAAGGGCTACACGCTGCGCCAGGAGAACGACGTGATCTCCGAGGCGGGCATCGCCAAGTACCTGCGCGAGCCGGAGGCGGCGAACATCATCGTGCACCAGAGCGTGACATCGACCAACGACCTGCTGCGCGAAGCGGCCATGCGTGAGGATGTGCCGGAAGGGACGATCGTCGTGGCGGCGGAACAGACCAAAGGCAAGGGCCGGCGTGGACGGAGCTTCTTCTCCCCGGTCGGTACGGGCATCTATTTCAGCATTCTGCTGCGCCCGTCCATGGAGACCGGTGACGCCGGGAAGATCACGACGATGGCGGCGGTCGCGGTGGCGGAAGCGATTCACAGATACGGTGTCGAGGATGTCGGCATCAAGTGGGTCAACGACGTCTACGTAGCCGGCAGGAAGGTCTGCGGCATTCTGGCGGAAGCGACCACGAGCCTCGAGACCGGTGAGATCGACAATGTCGTCGTGGGCATTGGACTCAACATCTACACGCCCAAAGAAGGCTGGCCGGAGGACATCAAAGACCGCGCGGGCAGCATCCTCGGCACGGAGAAGATCGACGACGCGCGCAACAAGCTGGTCGCCTATACTTACGAGCAGTTTATGGATCTGTACCACAACGCCGACGAAAAGATGATCGCGGACCGGTACCGGAGCATGTGCTTTGTGCCGGGCAAGCGGATCACCATCATCCGCGGAGGCGTGGAGCGGTCCGGCCTGGCACTTTCGCTCGATGATCAGTGCCATCTGCTCGTGCGCTACGATGATGACGGCACCGAGGAATCGCTTTTCTCGGGCGAGATCAGCCTGCGGCTGGAATAAGAAAGATAACAGGATAATGAGTAAGATCGAAAACAACACCCAGGAACAGATGGAAGCCTACATGCGCAAGACCGTCGAGGAGAACTTCATGCAGCAGACCGGCCGGATCAACGCGATGATCAAGCCGGAGTTCGTACGCTGCTCTCTGGAAGACAAAACCGTCCTCATGCGCTACCCGATGCAGTACTGGCAGACCAACCGCATGGAAGTCGTCCACGGCGGGATCCTGACCACCTGCATGGATAATGCGATGGCGATTCTCAACATGTTTCTGGCAGGGGAGTATTTTACGCCGACGCTGACGATGGAGACTAAGTTCCTGCGGCCGATGCAGTACGACGACCACCTGCTGATCGAAGTGACTGCCATGTCGGTGGGCAGGCAGATCTCCCATCTTCGGGCGGAAGCGAAGTGTGAAGCAACCGGCAAGACCGTGGCAACTGCAACAGCGACTTTCATGACGACAGGTCTTGCGGCACGCAAATAAACAGTGGCCGGGCAATCAGATACAGACTTCGGAAGGAAGGCCTTTTCAGCACTGAGCCTGCCGCGCAGGCGGAAAGGATGCATAATGAAAGTCTTATTGATCAACGGGAGTCCCCGGCACAGCTGCACCTACACGGCGCTGGCCGAGATGCAGAAGGTATTTGAAGAGGCCGGCTGCGAGGCGCAGATCCTCGACATCGGCGACAAGGATATCGCCGGCTGCAAGGGATGCCTTGCATGCAAAGAACTCGGCCATTGCGTCATGGATGACATCGTGAACGAGACGGCGCCGCTGCTCGCGGAAGCGGACGGCGTGGTGATTGGCTCACCGGTCTATGTCAGCGGACCGAACGGGACGCTCATCTCGTACCTCGACCGGCTGTTTTACAGCACGCATTTTGACAAGCGCATGAAGGTCGGCACGGCGGTCGTCTCGGCGCGCCGCAACGGCACGACGGCGACCTTCGAGATGCTCAACCAGTTCTTCTTCTCGTCCGGGATGCCGGCAGTTGCGATTGGCAACTGGAACGCCGTTCACGGCTATACGCCGGAGGATGTGCTGGCAGATGAAGAGGGCCTGGCGGGCCTGCGCGTGGTAGCGGAGAACATGGTCTTCCTCATGAAGAGCATTGCGAAAGGCAAAGAAGAATTCGGCATGCCCGCACCGCCCGTGCGCGTGAAGACGAACTACATCCGCTGAGTCAGTATTAACTTGATGCAAAAAGACCCGCTTGCGATGAGGTGCCCCCAAGAAGTTGGACTTTTAGGCGTAGCAGATTTATCTGCTGCGCCTTTTGCTATGCGGCTAATTGCTCGATACGGTATTGGACCGGACTGCGCCAGCCAAGGCATGCCTTGA
>Ga0129307_1000744_pt1 | contig 45628 bp, 39 predicted proteins | sample P1105metagenome_FD_94437 | JGI IMG/M metagenome (GOLD analysis project Ga0129307, IMG submission 94437) | Capybara group fecal microbial communities from Wisconsin, USA - P1105 metagenome | ecosystem: Host-associated > Mammals > Digestive system > Large intestine > Fecal | place: USA: Wisconsin...
AGGGTACAAGATATCCTTAACCATACCGGCGGTGATTACGACGAGGCCACACCTGTTCCCATCCCGAACACAGAAGTTAAGCTCGTTTGTGCCGAAAATACTTGGTTGGAGACGGCCTGGGAAGATAGGTTGCTGCCGGTTTAATATTCCTCGATAGCTCAGTCGGTAGAGCGTTCGGCTGTTAACCGAAATGTCACAGGTTCGAGTCCTGTTCGGGGAGCCAGACCCGCAAGATTATCTTGCGGGTTTTTCTTTGCCCGATTTCTGATAAAATGAATAAGCACTAACACAAAGGAGAGATACCATGGTAATCGATTTTACAAAGATGGAAGAAAAGTGCCTGCCTAACTTCAAGGGCGGCGAGAAGGAATATAACGCAAAGATGTTCGACGACGAGCACAACAAGATCATGAGAGGACGTCTCATCCCCGGCGCCTCCATCGGTTTCCATACACATACAGACAACTGTGAAGTGATCTACGTCATCGAAGGAAGAGGTACCATGATAAACGATGACGGACAGGATGAAGTCACAGCAGGCAAGTGCTACTACTGCCCCAAGGGACAGGGCCACAGCCTGGTCAACGACTCCGACGCTGATCTTATCTTTTTCGCTGTAGTCGCCAACGTATAACTGTCAATTGAAACTCACTTTGACGAATTAACGTATACTTTTACTGATATAATACCGAAATCTACTCTCAGGGTCTGTTTTTGCATTGTTTTCAAGTGCAATAACCGGCCCTGTGTGATATATTGTATTGGATTTTAATCACGGAGGGTTATTATGGCTGATAAAAAGAAAGCGGAGAAGGAACAGTCCAAGGTTAAGAAGATCCTTACCAAGATCTTTATCGACGGACTTTCAGGAATGGCTACAGGTCTTTTCTGTACGCTTATCATCGGAACTATAGTTGCGACTTTGGGCGGTTATATCCCCGGGGTCGTAGGAACATATCTGGTGCTCATCGGAAAGATGGCACAGACACTTATGGGTGCCGGTATCGGACTTGGTGTAGCCATCAAGTTCAAGGAGTCACCTCTCGTTACCATCTCATCAGGAGTCTGCGGTCTTATCGGTGCTTATGCATCCCAGCTTATCGCAGGTACCGTACTTGTTGAGGGTCTTATGAACTTCAAGGGGCCGGGTGAGCCTCTCGGAGCTTTCCTTGCAGCTATCACAGGTATCTGGATCGGACACCTGGTATCAGGAAAGACTAAGGTGGATATCATCGTTACTCCCCTCTGCACAGTTCTTCCCGGAGCTGTTGTAGGTATCTTCGTAGGCCCTTATGTATCCAGGTTCATGACATGGCTTGGTGAGATGATCAACTGGGGAACAGAGCAGCAGCCCCTTCTTATGGGTATCATCGTAAGCGTACTTATGGGTATCTTCCTTACTCTTCCCATTTCGTCTGCAGCTATCGGCGTTGCCCTCGGCCTTGGCGGGATCGCAGCAGGTGCAGCTACCATCGGATGCTGCTGCAACATGGTGGGTTTCGCAGTTATCTCCTACAGGGAGAATAAGATGGACGGTCTTCTTGCACAGGGCCTTGGAACATCCATGCTCCAGATGCCCAACATCATCAAGAACCCCAGGATCTGGCTTCCTTCCATCATCTCCAGTGCCATCCTCGGCCCTGTATCCACAATGGTATTCCAGATGACAAGTAACGCCGTCGGATCCGGTATGGGTACTTCCGGTCTTGTAGGACCTATCTCTACATTTACAACAATGATCGAGACAACATCTCCCTGGATCGTAGTGGGAGAGATCGTTCTTATGTACTTCATCCTTCCCGCAGCACTGAGCCTGGGTATCTCTGAGTTCATGCGCAAGAAGGGCTGGATAAAGTCTGGCGACATGAAACTCGATATCTGATAGAATAGTAAAAGCGAAAATATAACGGAGGCATCATAAAATGGCAAAGATCATACTCACCGGAGACAGACCCACAGGAAGGCTGCACTTAGGTCACTATGTGGGATCATTAAGGAGAAGGGTAGAACTTCAGAATTCCGGCGAGTACGATGAGATCTATATCATGATCGCCGACGCACAGGCACTTACAGATAATTTCGACAACCCGGATAAGATCAGGGACAACATCATCGAGGTTGCCCTTGACTACCTTTCCGCTGGTCTCGATCCCGAGAAGTCAAATATCTTCATCCAGTCTGCAGTGCCTGAGCTTACAGAGCTTACTTTCTACTACAGCAACCTGGTCACTCTTTCAAGGCTTGAGAGAAATCCCACCGTTAAGACAGAGATCCAGCTGAGAAACTTCGAGACATCCATCCCTGTAGGTTTCCTGACTTATCCCATAAGCCAGACATCTGACATCACAGCCTTCAAGGCTACTACAGTCCCTGTAGGTGAGGATCAGCTTCCCATGCTGGAGCAGGCAAGAGAGATCGTAAGAAAGTTCAATGCCACATACGGAGAGACACTTGTGGAGGCACAGGCTCTCCTTCCCGATAATAAGATATGCTCAAGACTTCCCGGTACAGACGGTAAGGCCAAGATGAGTAAGTCCCTTGGAAACTGCATCTACCTTTCCGATACACCTGAAGAGGTATCCAAGAAGGTAATGAGCATGTTCACTGATCCTAATCACCTTAAGGTATCCGATCCCGGATCCCTGGAGGGCAACACAGTCTTCACTTATCTTGATGCTTTTGCCAAGGATGAGCACTTCGCCAAGTACTGTCCTGACTACAAGAACCTCGACGAGATGAAGGAGCACTACCAGAGAGGCGGCCTCGGTGACGTTAAGGTAAAGAGACTTCTCATCAATGTCCTCGAGGAGGAGCTCGCTCCCATCAGAGCAAGAAGGGCAGAGCTTCAGAAGGATATCCCTGCAGTATATGAGATCCTCAAGAGAGGAACTGATATAGCGAGAAAGAAGGCCGGCGAGACTTTGGACGAAGTCAAAGCAGCAATGCGCATCAATTACTTCGACGACGAAGAGCTGATCAAGAGTCAGCAGGACAAGTTCAATGGATAATTATGATGAATTAAACAGGATCATTTCTGAAAGCAGGCACATCGTCTTTTTCGGCGGAGCAGGTGTATCCACAGAGAGCGGTATCCCCGACTTCAGGTCAAAGGACGGTCTTTACAACCAGCACGATGTCCAGTTCGACATGTATACTCCCGAGTATCTCCTGTCCATCAACTGCCTCGAGGATGAACCCAAGGTCTTTTTCGAGTTCTACAGACAGAAGATGAACGTGGAGGGCATCGCTCCCAACAAGGCACACCTGAAGCTCGCAGAGATGGAGCAGAAGGGAAAGCTGGACGGCATCATCACCCAGAACATCGACGGACTCCACCAGAAGGCCGGAAGCAGGAATGTCCAAGAGGTCCATGGATCCACCCTGAGGAACTACTGCAAGCGCTGTAAGAAGAAGTATCCGGAAGATGCCATCTTCGCATCTACGGATCCCGTTCCCAAGTGCAAGATCTGCGGCGGAATGATAAGGCCTGATGTCACTCTCTACGGAGAGTCACTTCCCACAGAGGCATGGAGAAATTCCGTCAACCTGGTGGCTAATGCCGACTGCCTCATCATCGGAGGCACATCCCTGGTGGTCAATCCTGCGGCGAGCCTGGCAATGGGCTTCAGGGGTAAGCACCTGATCATCATCAACAAGCAGGCCACCCCTGCCGACAGAATGGCTGAACTGGTCTTCCACGAGAGCATCTCTCAAGTCCTGGACCAGATAAAACTTTGAGTTGTTTGTGGACACTGGATGCTGAACCTCGGGGCAAAGTGAATTATTGTTCAATGCCCTTGATGGCATTGGGTTTGTATTCTTCCCATTCCTGGTGGGTGTTTTCGTATATCAGTTGACCGAATACCATTATCCGGATCCCCTTTATAGTTCCGGCTAGTTGTTTTTCGTGGTCGATATCACCAAGGCTGTTTACTCGTTCGATGCAGTATATCGGAAGGATCGGAGAAAACACCCTGGTTCCTCCGTCTTTTAACTTGTATGTATGGATCGGCAGGAGAAAGACCGCTGCCAGTATGATGATCGCTATCTTTTTTGGATTATGATTAGTATTGTCCATATCTAATTATATCATGGCACACTCTCTGTCGTCGATTTCAGACTAAATCTAAAAATGTCAGACTAAAATCGAAAAATCGGGATTTAGTCTGACATTTGTTGTTTTTCGCAGGAGGTCTTCCTGAAAAAGATCAGACTAAATCACGAAAACCGCGATTTAGTCTGAATTCAGAGATGTGACGTTAACCTTCAATGGCAATCGTGTTGTTTGCAGGTAAGGCTTTCAGCTCTTTCTTAGGGATGCAGAGCTTCAGGACACCGTCTTCGAATCTGGCTTTAACATCCTCTGTCTTAACCTGCTCGCCGACATAGAAGCTCCTTTGCATAGAACCTGAATATCTCTCCTGACGGATGACCTTGCCGTGCTTCTCCTTCTTTTCATCGTGAGCCTTCGATGCACTTATGGTCATGTAGCCGTCTTCGAGCTTGACGTTGATCTGGTCTTTCTTGAAGCCCGGAAGATCCATCTCGATCTCATAGTCGTTTTCTGTCTCATGGACATCGGTCTTCATAAGGCGGTTGGCGTTCTTGCCATAGATATGCTTATCTATATTGGCAAGTTCGTGTGTAGGGAACCCCCAAAACTCATCAAATAAATCTTCTCCAAAAATACCGGACAACATATTATCATCTCCTTTACTGATGTTTTCCGATCATTCGGAGCGGAGGTCTTGATCTGTTATTTGATCTTCGTTCCTTTTTTCGACTACGATTATATTCCTCTTATTAGCACTGTCAAGGTGAGAGTGCTAATCAAACGGCACTATTTCACTTCTGTTTTTTGTGCAGATTTAAAAGCTCCCGGCTTTCGCAGGGAGCGTATAATCATGGGGGCTGTTTCTGTAGGAGATGTGTCCCCTTGTGCCAAAATGTGCCAGTTGGAGATACGTCCCCCTGTGCCACTTAACCCCAGAGGGCGGTGAGCATGGGAATGATCTGCTTCTTCCTGGACATGACCTTGGGAAGGAAGAGCTGGTTGTCCTTAGGTTCACTGTTGAAGGCGAACCTGATGGTATCGTCGTTTCCTATATAAAGAAGTTCAGTTCCTTCGATGAGAACGTCTGTGAGCATGAGGATGATCATGTCGTAGCCGTTCTTCTTTTTCATGGTCTCCATTGTCTCCAGGAATTCAGCCTTTCTCTCCAGCATCTTCTTGGAATCAACGCATATGATCTGGGAGACGCCCAGGGTCTGGCCTGCAATATGGAACTCCTTGAAGTCGGCACCCATGAGCTGCTCGCAGGTCTTGCTGTCGGTGGAGGAGGTATCGAAGAGTTCGTGTCCGATGTCCTCGATGGATACACCTGCGATGCGGGAGAGCCTTTCAGCCATGGCTATATCCTTCTTGGTGCAGGTGGGTGACTTGAACATAACCGTATCTGAGAGGATGGCGGAGACCATAAGGCCTGCCATGGGAGGAGTAGGTGTGACACCATTCTCCTGATACATCTCTGCCACGATGGTGGTGGTGCTTCCCACGGGCTCGTTCCTGACGCTGATGGGAAGTGCGGTCTGTATATCTGCAAGCCTGTGGTGGTCGATTATCTCTAAGATCTCAGCCTGGTCGAGACCCGGTACAGCCTGGGCAGACTCGTTGTGGTCAACAAGAACCAGCTGCTTCTTTCGCGGACGCAGGAGGTGGTACCTGGAAAGGGTTCCAACTACCTTATCTTCGCCGTCCAGCACAGGGTAGCTCCTGAACCTGCTCTTAAGGACTTTCTCCCTTACATCGTCGATATAGTCCTTGAGGTGGAAGCATACGATATCGCCTCTCTTACATGCCCTTGAGATAGGGGCAGACTGGTAGATGAGCTTGGATACCTTAAGGGCATCGAAGGGACTGTAGATAACACATGTATCTGTGTCCTTCCATATACCTGTATCGCTTATGTTAGTGCCGCAGAGGATTATTGCGCTTACCTTGTTTTCGATGGCCTTCTTTACCACATCGGGCTGGTCGCCGCAGAGGACGATATTTCCGCTGCCCTCGAAAAGCACGGAGTCACTGCTCTGGGGAAGAGCCACGACGATCCTTCCGGAGATGGTATCGGCGGTCGCCTTGCTGTCGTTGAGGATGCGTCCCTCTATTACGCCCAGAAGGTTGAATATGGGAAGTTCGGAAACCTCGGGATCGGAGATGGTGCTCATGTTATAGGTGGCGATATCTCCTGCAGAAAGTGTTCCGTAAAGTGTTCCATCTGAATTTACCACGGGGATGGATGTGGTCTTCTGCTCATCCATGATCTTCCATGCGCGGTCCAGTGTGACCGTGGGCTCCAGGGCAGGGGGCGTATCGAAATCGATATCGGATACCTGGGTCCTTACATCCTTGATCCTGACAGGGGACTGAAGGCCGAACCTGCTGAGCATCCTCTTTGTCTCGTCGGTAACATGGTCTATCCTGGCTGCTTCGTACTCCCGATCTCCCGTGGCATTCCTAAGTGCCGCATAGGCCATGGCGGAGACTACTGCATCAGTGTCAGGATTCTTATGTCCGATAACGTATATCTTTCCCATCTTTACCCTCTTTTTTCTTATTTATTAATGATTCTACTTTCTGACCAAACAAAGCTCAATTGACACTTTTAACAGTATTGCATTAAGATTAACGGGTAGCGTTTATTTAAAAAGAAGGTGAAGAGTATGTTTAACGTTGGTATCATCGGAACCGGTTCTATCGCCATCAAGATGGCTGAGGCAATAAAGGAACTCCGGGGCGCTGCTGTCTATGCGGTGGCTTCCAGGGATCTTGAAAGGGCCAAGGCTTTTGTAAAGAAAAACTGCCCCAAGGCAAAGCCCGTGGGATCCTATGAGGAATTTGCCTATATGGATGAGCTTGACCTTGTCTATGTGGCAACACCCAACACATATCATTACGAAAATGCACTTACCTGCATCAAGGCAGGCAAGAACGTCCTTATCGAAAAACCCTTCACCATGAGCCGTGCGGAGGCAGACAGCATCTTCACTGAGGCTAAGAACAGAGGCGTATTTGTCTGTGAGGCCATGTGGACTGCGTTCATGCCCCTTCACAAGACAATGCTCAAGTGGATAAAGGATGGAAGGATAGGATCCGTAAGATATATCTCCTCCAACCTTGGATATAACATCGAAAACGTAAAGAGGCTCACAGATCCCGCCCTCGGAGGCGGTGCATATCTTGACCTGGGCGTTTATACCACGCACCTGGCAGTGAGCATCCTGGGAGAGAACATAGAACCCAAGTCCGTTTATGCCAGAAAGCTCTCCAACGGAATAGACAGGGATGTAACTTATATCCTGGGACCTTTGGGCGACGGTGCCATCTCATCCAGCTACGTTACCATGAGCTCACTTACGGACAGGGATGGAGCCATTGTAGGCGAGAAGGGTTATATCAAGCTCTTCAATATCAATAATTACGAGAGGATAGAACTTCATGACGATACGGGAGCTCTGGTGGAGGAACTGGACCGCGAAGGACTGAGCGGTTATTCACTGGAGATAAAGGGCTGTAAGGATGCCATCGAGAATGGCCTTATCCAGTGCCCTGAGATGCCCTGGCACAGATCGGCGGCCATCTGCTCCATAAATGACCGTATCCGTTCCATGATGTAAATATATGGCGCATTATTTTGATAACGATCCTGAGGTCAGGTCGGACCGCAGGACTATTGGATACAGACAGTACGGCAGGGACTTCCGCTTCGTTACGGATACCGATGTCTTCAGCAGATCCGAGGTCGACAAGGGTACGGATGTGCTCCTTGAGACTGTCATAAAAGATATCAAGGACAGGGGTGCCAGAAAAGGCGAAAAGGTCCTGGACCTGGGATGCGGCTACGGCGTAGTGGGCATCGTCATGGCATCTGTCTTCGTAAACTTTGAGATCACCCAGGCGGACGTTAATAAGAGAGCGGTGGCCCTGAGCAGGGAGAATGCTTCCCTTAACGGCGTAAAGATCGGAAAATGCGTGGAGAGCGATGTGCTCTCTGCCCTGGGAGAAGACGAGAAGTTCGATGTGGTCATCACCAACCCTCCGGTAAGGGCGGGCAAGAAGACCGTATTCGCTTTTTACGATCAGGCATATGAACATATGCTCCCCGGATCATCCATCTATGTGGTGCTCCAGAGAAAGCAGGGCGCTCCTTCCTCCTTTAAGAAGCTGGAAGAGCTCTTCGGCAACTGCGAGACACTTGAGATCTCCGGCGGATATCACATAATGAAGTCAGTCAAGGAGGGAGCATGATCCTTCCGTTTCCCTTTATAGATTCCATGATCATGTTCTTCATCTACGGCTTTGTAGGCTGGGTAGTTGAAGTTATCTATTACGGTATCACCGAAGGAAAGTTCATAAACAGGGGTTTTCTCAACGGTCCCCACTGTCCTGTCTACGGACTGGGATTTTACGGCGTTGTATGGTTCTTTGCGCCCATGATGGATAACTTCCCCCTGCTGTTCTTCGGATCGTCCATGATCGCCACCACCGTGGAGCTCCTGGCAGGTGTGATCCTTTACTGGATCTTCCATCTCAGATGGTGGGATTATTCCGACTATAAGTACAACTTCAAGGGCTTTATCTGCCTGCGTTTTGCCATCTACTGGGGTATCGCATGCTCCCTGGGAATGTATCTTCTCTTCCCCACGGTAAACGAGATCATATCCCATACTCCGGTGCCCGTAAGGACCGGTGTGGTCATCTGCCTGTCCCTTCTTCTCATCGTGGACCTCATCGTATCCGTGGCTTCCATCTTCGAGTTCAACAAGAAGGTAAGATTTGTCTCCAGTATCTCCGGAGGCCTCAGGAAGGCCTCTGATAAGATCGGTTCCCAGATCTACGGAACAGTTGATACCATCGTCACAAAGACTACTCCTGCAGTGGAGACCACCACTGCCAGCTATAATGAGTTCCGCGACCTCTACACAAAGCACAGGGCAGAGGAAAAGGAACTTGCCAGAAAGAACAGGGCAGAGGAGAGGGAACTTCTGGGATCCTATGTGACCTCCGGTAAGAAGACCTTCGTCAAGACCCGTGACGCCGCAGGCGAGAAGATCGTCGCCACCTTCGGTAAGATCAAGACTTCCGAGCTTCGACTCATCAGTATAATCAGGACTAATAAGAGCGACGATTATGACGAGACCATCAGATATCTGAAGGATCATTATGACGACAGTTATGATGCCGCATATGATATAGAGAAAGAGGAAAAGAAATGAAGATAATGGTAGCATCTGACATCCACGGCTCCATCGGTGCCGCAAGGATGGTGATGGATAAGTTTGATGGACTGGGGTGCAATAAGCTCCTGCTCCTGGGAGATATACTCTATCACGGACCCAGGAACGACCTTCCTTCGGACTATGCCCCCAAGGAGGTCATAGCACTTCTGAACGGATATAAGGATAAGATCCTGGCAGTCAGGGGCAACTGTGATACGGAAGTGGACCAGATGGTCCTGGAATTCCCCATCATGGCGGAATATGTATATCTGGTGGATGAGGGACAGGTGATCTTTGCCACCCACGGCCACCACTTTAGCCCCGAAAAGCTCCCGCCTTTCATAGGCGAGGGGGACATCTTCCTTTACGGCCATACCCATGTGGCCCTGGATGTGGTAAAGTCTGGCATAAGGTTCATGAACCCGGGATCACCCTCGATCCCCAAGGAGGGAACAAAGCCCTCATATATAATGATAGAAAACGGAAAAGCGGAACTTATCGGGTTCTGATCATAACAGGAGGTAGAGATATGTCTTCAGCATGTGAAACATGCCCGTCCAAGAGCGGATGCAAGTCACAGGATTCCTGCCCTTCCCTTGAGAAGGAAAAGAGAAACAAGGGTAACGAAGGGATCAAAAAGGTTATCGGTATATGCAGCGGTAAGGGAGGAGTCGGAAAGTCCTTCGTCTCATCCATGCTGGCCGTTGCCCTTTCAAAAAAAGGATATAAGGTAGGCATCATGGATGCCGATGTAACAGGCCCTTCCATCCCCAGGTCCTTCGGTCTTCACGGGATGCTGGTGGCAACAGATGAGAACAGGATAATCCCTGCAGTTACCAAGGGCGGCATCAAGGCAGTCAGCCTTAATCTCCTTCTCGATGACGAGGAAGCTCCCGTTGTCTGGAGAGGCCCTGTTATCTCAGGCCTCGTCAAGCAGTTCTGGACAGATGTGGACTGGGGAATGCTGGACGTTCTCCTTATCGATATGCCCCCGGGCACAGGTGACGTTCCCCTGACAGTCTTCCAGTCCATCCCCGTGGACGGACTTGTACTCGTATCCACTCCCCAGGACCTTGTTTCCATGATAGTCAGCAAGGCCAGGAACATGGCCAATATGATGAACGTGGGTATCCTGGGACTCGTGGAGAATATGAGTTATATCAAGTGCCCCCACTGCGACGAAAAGATCTCTCTTTTCGGTGACGATGACGAGCTTACGGAAGCCGCTTCCAAGGCAGGTCTTGAGATCCTGGACAAGCTCCCTCTGGACAGCAGTGCCACCGCCCTGGTGGACAGCGGTAAGGCAGAGGATATAGAGGGCATATCCCTTGAAAATACCATCGCGAAGATAGAGGCTTTACTGTGAGATCACGCATAAGGATAACAGCCCTGCTTCTTCTGGTATCACTTCTTTTCTGCTTCGCTTCCTGTAAAAAGGAGGAGACAACGAAGTCATACACCGAATGCCTGGGAAAGTATTCCTACGACGGCCCTGTCTGTGCCATGGTCTATGAGCCTGTGGCGGGGGAGGACGGAGCCTATGGCATCCAGTACAGGGAAGTTACAGATGTGGATGCACTCATCGCACAGCAGGAGATGCCGCTGCTTCTGTATTTCTATTCCTCCACCGCAACTGATCACAGCGGTATAACTGCTGGGGTGGAGGATCTGGCCCAGACACTGGACGGACAGATCCTGGTGGTAGCCGTGGACTCCATGCAGCAGAGGGATATAGTCACATATTATGCAGTCGAAGCAATACCTGAATTTGTGATATCATCAGGCGGTAACAAGGTAGCCGCCTTTGAAGGACAGAACAGGGGGACATGGGGAATAAACGATGTCGTTTCCTGGATCTCCGAAAACGGATATACACCGGATATGACAAAACTTGAATGACAGGAGATATGATATGGAATACGAATACCTGATGACCATCGGACAGGACAGCCACAGATTCGAGGAAGGCACAGTGGAAGGCTTTAATTCCATCATGCTGGGCGGATGTCCCATCCCCTTCGACAGAAAGATATCTGCCAACAGTGACGGCGACGTTATCCTTCATGCCGTTACAAATGCCATCTCCGGCTACACCGGGATAAACATCCTGGGAGGCAAGGCAGACGAGCTCTGTCTGGGCAAGGGTATCGTTGACAGCAGGGTCTATCTTGATGAGGCTCTTTCAGATCTCGGAAATGCGAAGATCACACACCTGTCACTTACCATCGAATGCTTAAGGCCCAAGCTCAAGGAACATATCCCCCAGATCAGGGATAACCTTTCAGATCTTCTGTCCCTGGATCCTAAGAGGATCGGAATAACAGCTACCACGGGAGAGGGACTTACCGGTTTTGGAAAAGGCGAAGGAATACAGGTATTTGCCTGCATGACTTTCAGGGTTCCTGTTATCTGAGAAAGATCACTTAATAGCTTTTGTATTTACGGGCGTGCTCTCTGCAAACAGGGCACGCTTTCCTAATCTTGCAGAAAGTGAGATATCGTCGTCTTCAGTGATGTTATTGGAGATTGCCTTAACATAGGAATTCATAAGGATCTCATATCTGAAGCACTGGGGATAGCATACCTCTGAAACATTCTGAGATGCCTTGGGAACAGCCTCCACCACATTCCTTTTGAAAGCCGGCTGGGCAGACCTGGGAGTAAAACCTGTATCGATGGGCTTTACATATGTGGATGATCCGGGGCGTCCGAATCCGCCGGGACGGCCCACGGGCTGCCGGGGTGCTTCCTGTACGGGAGCTTCGGCAGGCTTTGTAACGGGTGCTGAAGGTGCATCTCCCATTATGGCTGCCGCACAGACATCACATGTGACGCTCTTATTGAAGCAGCTGATGAGGGTTTCCTTATCTACGTTATAATATGCTCCGCTGTGGATAAAGACGATGTCCTGCTTAGTGGGAGGGAAGGGCATATGGTCCAGCTCCTCAAGTCCCTTGGCGGTGGATTCGATGCGGTCCTTCCCGCCCATGACGATCCTCTTTTCGTCTACGAAGATGATATTGTTGTTCTTAACGAACTTCCTGATGGGATAGATATCCTTCTTGTCAGCTACGATGATGCCCATAAGGGAGACACCGGGGATGAACAGGACATTTGCAAATTCCTGGAAAGTCTTGAGCATCTTCTCGAGAGGTACTGTTCCGTTGTGGTCGGCAAGGAGCTCATCGCCCATGCCGGCGCAGTTGATTATAACGAAAATACGGCTGATGTTATTGGTGCCTTTTTTGGAAATAACAGTAGTCTTCTTTATTGTCATTGAGCTCATACCTCCCCATGATGAAATGGTATCACAGAGTTCAAGAAGTCCGCTCAAGAAAATTTAAACAAATTTAAAAAGACTTATTTGTTCGGGTTTAACAGTGCCGAGGCCATAAGGATATCCTCGGGAGTGGTGATCTTGATGTTCCTGTAGCTGCCCTCCACCACCAGGGTAGGGATGCCGAGAGCCTCGGAAAGAGCTGTATCATCTGTGGCTTCGATGCCCTTCTCCGTGGCATTTGCATAGCTGTCCCTGAGGATGCTGTATCTGAAGCACTGGGGTGTCTGGATCTCCACCAGGGAAGACCTGTCCAGGAGCTGATCCACATATCCGTCCTTTATGGTCTTGATGGTATTCTTGGCAGCAACGCCTGCCACGCAGACATCGTTCTTCTTAAGTCCTTCGATGCAGTTGTCTATCACTTCGGAGGGGAGAAGGCATCTGGCACCGTCGTGGATAAAGACCATGTCGGTATCGCAGGCACCAAGATCCTCCAGGGCAAGGAAACCCTTATAGACCGACTCTGTCCTGGAAGCACCTCCTAATACCACTTTACTGATACAGGGATACTTCTGTGAGAGCTGTTCAAGTGCTTCCATATTCTCTTCGTTGGTTGCCAGGACCAGCTCCGCGTCAGTTCCCGAAAAGCATTCAATGGTCCTTTCAATGACCGGCTTGCCTTCGATGTCCATAAACAGCTTGTTGCTGTTCTTTCCCATCCTGGTGCCGCTTCCTGCAGCGGGTATGATCACAAATAATCTGTCCATATCTGTACTTCCTTATGCGAAGAGCATGTCGCTGGCTTCTGAGATATTGTCTACGAAGATATATTCACATCTGCCCCTGTCCTTATCCGAGGCGATGCTGTCCTTGCAGCTGCCGGGAAGGAAGACCCTGGTGATGCCGATCCTCTCCGCTTCGTGGATCCTCTTGGTGATCCCGGATACGGGACGCAGCTCTCCGGTAAGTCCCACTTCTCCAAGGATCAGGGTGTTAGGTCTTACGGCGATGCCCCTGACTGATGAGATGACTGCCGATACGATGGCAAGGTCGCAGGCGGGGTCGGTGATCCGGAGTCCTCCGATGACATTTATGAAGCAGTCCTTCACACCGAGGTTCAGCTTAAAGATCTTCTCGGTGACTGCCAGGAGCATGGAGACCCTGTTCCTGTCGGGACCTGACGTCATCCTCTGGGGATTGCCGTATCCCGTGTCGGCGGCCAGGGCCTGTATCTCAATGGTAAGGGGCCTTCCTCCCTCCATGGTGGAGGTAAGGCATGATCCGGGGGACATCTGGGGACGTCCGGTGACAAGGAGGGCAGAGCTGCTGTCCACTGCACAGAGGCCTGACTCCCTCATCTCGAAAAAGGCAAGCTCGTTGCTCTTTCCAAACCTGTTCTTAACGGATCTTAATATCCTGTAGTTGCCTGTATTGTCGCCTTCGAAATAAAGGACCGTGTCCACCATGTGCTCTATGGTCTTGGGACCTGCGATGGATCCCTCCTTGGTAACATGGCCCACCACGATGACGGGAAGGGAATTGCTCTTTGCTATACGTACCAGACCGGAGGTCACTTCCTTTGCCTGGGATACGCTTCCCGGAGTTCCGGTGACATTTTCGCAGTAAAGGGTCTGGATGGAATCCACGATACAGAGGACGGGATGCATGTCCAGGATCTCCTTTGCGATATTGTCGAAGTTGGTCTGGGCACAGATCACGATCCTGTCATTGTCTATTCCCAGCCTGTCGGCACGCATCTTGATCTGGGCGGGGGATTCCTCGCCTGATACATAGAGGACTGTTCCGGGATCCTTATATGAGTCTGCCAGCTGCAGGAGGATGGTGGACTTTCCGATGCCCGGCTCTCCGCCTACAAGGGTAACTGAACCCGAGGTGATGCCGCCTCCGAAGAGAAGGTCCAGCTCGCTGATGCCGGAGGAGACCCTGAGGTAATCCTCCTTGCCCGCATCCTTGAGCCTTACGGTCTCGGAACTCTCGGTCCAGGAATATCTGTCTGTCTTCTGCTTGGGAGAGGCGGTGACGGTCTCGCTGTCCACCAGGGTGTTCCACATGCCGCATCCCGGGCATTTTCCCATCCATCCGCTGGTCTCTGTTCCGCACTCCTTGCAGAAAAATGTAGTCTTCTTATTAGCCATAATGAGAGTATATCATCTGTCTTTTTCGGATGCACTCATTTTGGAAAATCCGCAAAAAAGAGCCGTTTTTTGCGGAATTTTTGCGGAAATCGCCCCTGCTTTACCCAATCTTTAACATCTTATGGTGATTTATTATCCTGTTTATGGCAAGATATGTGTGTTTGGAGGTATAGATAGATGAAAAGATATTCAGCTAAATTCCTGGCTCTGTTCCTTACAGCAGCCATGATGTTCTCCCTCACATCCTGTTCGACCATCGAGAGCCTTTTCGATATCGACCACAAGGATAAGAAGGAAAGGGAAAAGGACGACGATGATGACGATGACGGCGGCTGGCTTTCCAAGTCGGACGACGACGATGACGAGGATGAGGATGATCCCGACGAGACGGAGGAGACAGAGGAGACAGAGGAGACCGAGCCTTCTGACGAGCCCGGTGATGTACCCGATTACGATTTCGGCGATCTTCCTGATCTCACATATCCGGACCATGTTCCCACAGAAGATGAGATCCATCCCCCTCATGATCCCGGTGATGTAACCGGTCAGGAGGCTTCAGACCTTCTGGACGAGGTGGAGCTTGAGATCCTTCAGAGATATATCGGATCCAACTATATCGATGCTGAACTCACATTTGAGGATCCTTCTGCATACGGTATCGAAGTGGATGAAGTATCCTGGGGTGAGATCAACTATGATCATACAGAGGATATGGAATTCGTTGACGGTGAGCTGGAAAAGCTCTATTCCATCGACTACGAGAACCTGGACGATCAGGACAGGATCTTCTATGACAGAGTCGTGGGGGATCTCGAGCTGTCAAAGTATATGCTCTCATATACGGCATTTGATTATTATGAGTCTTCATTCAATCCCCTTACGGGACCCCAGAACGATATCTTCTTCCTTCTTACGGTAATCTCTTTTGATACCGTGGAGGATGCAGAGAACTATATCACCCTCTGCGAAGATATCGACAGATATTATGACCAGCTCTGCGAATTCGAGGAGAGAAGAGCCGTTTACGGTTTTGCTTCATCCCCCGAAGTCTATGAGGCCATCGCAGAGACCTTCGATGATCTTGTTGACCAGGAGCCTGACTGCTTCCTTTATGACACCTTCGAGGAGAGGCTCGACAATATCCCCGGTATCACAGACCAGCAGAAGGCTGATCTTATCGATGAGCACCTTTCCGTAATGCAGGATGTGGTATTCCCCGAGTTCGAGGAGTGCGCCGAGAGGATGCGTGCACTGGAGTCATTCAACGGTTCCGATATGGGTATGTCTTCCTATGAGGGCGGCGATGCTTATTTCGTAGCTCTTTTCGAGGACCAGACAAACAGCCGTCTCAGCATCGAGGATTCCATCACAAGACTCGACAACTATCTCGATTACATCGTAGATACCATGGATACTGTTGCCAACGGAACAGACTATTCCTGGATCGATACATATCTCTATCACACATATTCCATGGGTGATACACAGCAGAACCTGGATTATCTCGTAACGGCTGTCATGGACGATTTCCCGGATATCCCCGACCACGACTACTTCCTTATGGAAGTGCCCGAGGCATTTGAGGACAGCTTCAGCCCTGCTGCTTACCTGGGATTCCATCTCGATAACTACGATTCCAACATGATCATCACCAACAACTCAAATGTTGATAATGACTTCGGTATCACCTGTGCACACGAGGGTTATCCCGGACACATGTTCCAGTCCCTGTACCACAGGAGCATCTGTGAGCACCCTTACATGTATGTCTGTGAGCCCACAGCATATGCTGAAGGATGGGCAACATATGTTGAGAACTACGCTTATAAGTATTTTGATGAGCCCAGTGACGGAAGAGACCTGATCATGGTGGAGAATGAGCTCAACGTGGTCATCATGGCCCGCTGCGATATCGGTATCAACTATGAGAACTGGACCATCGACGATGTGGCAGATCTCTATTCCGAAGTTTACGGAATGACCATCGCTGCATCTGACGTTCAGGACCTTTATAACCTTCTTGTCAGCGATCCCTGCTACGCCATCAAGTACGGCTGCGGATTCATCAACACAGGATATGCCATGGAGCAGATAAGGTCGGAGTTCCCCAATGCTACGGATGAGGAGATCTTCACCGCATATCTCAATGCCCAGCCCGGTACCTTCGAGAATATCGAAGAGCATATGAGAGCCGAGCTCGGATGATAACAGAACAGACCTTGTAAGAGCTGCAGAAATGCAGCTCTTACTTTTGTTTTGAAATTTCTCAAAAAAAGTTTGTAACAAAAAAGGTTGTGCTATAATTAGTATTGAATATATATATGGAGGATGACTTCATGGCAACATTAACACGCCTTGCAAGTACTTTGACGGCGAAGTATTTCCCCTCACAGAATTTGACAGACGCTTTTTATATTGACGGAAGGTTATTCGGAAAAAGAGAGACAAGACAGGCTGATATCACCATCGATAAGGAAGAGAGAGGCTTCTTCCTGTCTGTATTTGCCCATCCTTCAATCCCTGAGTATGAACCGGGCATGATGCCCCCCTATGAGCCCCAGCTCCGCGGAACATGTAATGAGGTCAAGTTTGGCCGCAAGGAGATCGATGGAATGATCGAAGGTTTCCTTTCCACAGCTGTGGGTGTTACAGGCAAGATGAAGCTTTCCGATGAAGAAGACAGGAGCCCCTATTTCTCCGGCGTTATCGTCAGGGATGCAGAGGCTTTCGCTGTGACCATCGGAAGCGGTCTGGCTTTCCTCTACAGGGACGATACCCTCTTCCCCCTTACGGATGCAGGTATCCCCATGGAGCCCATCGACAGCAACGGAAACAGGGTAGGAGACTTCATGTACTACTGCTCTTCCAAGACGGCTAATGCCCTCTGGTCCAACTTCTTCACACTTGTTCCCGATGACTGCATCATCCTTTGCAACAAAGAGATCTACGACGCCCTCGGTCAGCGCGAGATGCTCCGCATCCTTCAGGAGGCTGAGGATCAGTGCGATGCTGCCGGCGTTATCATTACACAGGCTTCCGCAAGGATGCCCAACGTTCCCATGCAGTTCTCCATCTCCTTCGTAGAGAGTGTTACTTCCGACGAGAAGAAGGGACTGTTCGGATTTAAGCGTAAGAACAAGGAAGAGGATACTTCCGACATGAGCATCAAGTCCACTCTTGAGGGTGGTGTTGTCGGAGCAGCTTCCGCGGCTATAGCTGATGCAGGATTTACAAGCGGACTCAATGCCGCTGCAGCAGCTCCTATCCCGGGTCTCGACCTGGTATTCGGAGACAGCGAGGATAAGGGCGATGCTCCCAAGGCTGAAGAGGCTCCTGCCCAGAGTGACAGTTCCATCGAGTTCTTCGATTCCTCAGTGGGCAAGGAGACAGCTCCTGATGTAACGGCGGAAGATATGATGAAGAACCTTTTCGGAGAGATGAAGAAGAGCAGTGAGGAAGCCAAGGATGCCTCCGAGACTGTGGAGCAGATCGCAGAGTCTGCCGCAGTTATGGGAGTTGCCGAAGCATCTGCTGCCGCACCTTCGCCTTTTGTCGTTAATGCAGTCAATCCCTTCGAGATCAGCGGCGAACCTGCTGCCGATGCCGAGCCTGAGATGAAGACCATCTCTTCCGTAGAGTTCCAGGCTCCCGAAGAAGACGATGATGCCAAGACAAAGCCCATCGATACACTCAATGCTGATGTACTTAGCTCTTTAGCTGCTTCGAAGCCCGAAGACGGAAATGAGACGGCTAAGGACGGGATCATAGAGGCCGCCCTGCGTGAGCTCGGCAAAGATGTTAAGGAGACACCGGAAGTGGACACCAACAGTATTACACCCGACAGCAAGCCTGATGAGACAGCGGGCGGAAAGTCCGATGAGATCGTATTTGCCCCCGGCAATGAGACCATCTCATTTAATCCCCAGGAACTCGAGAAGTCTTCTGAGGATGAGTTCAATCCCTACAGCATGGGAAGCTCTGAGGAAATGGTAAATGCTTCTCCTCTCGTATTCGGAGATGACGGAAGCAGCACACCTCCTTCCGAGGAAGAGCTCAAGAAGGCTTCTGAAGAGGAAGGCATCCCCGTACCCGATTTCAAGATCGAGACAGAAAAGCCCGAGCTTGCCGAAGAGGATAAGCTGGCTATAGACTTCCCTGACACTTCCAAGATCCCTGAAGAGGAGAAGAAGGAAGAGAAGGCAGAAGAGAATATCGAACTTCCTTTCGAGACAGCCGTTGAGACTGTTTCTGAAGAGAAGCCCGCCACACCTGAGAAGGAAGATATCCCGGATATGCCTGTCTACGACGGAAACACATTCGATACTCCCGTTGCAGCAGTCAACTCCGATGAGCCCATCAATACTCCTGCACAGGATGTATATTCATACGGACAGTATGTTGAGAACGAGAATATGGCTGAGCCCGAACCCCAGCAGTATGCTCCTGATCAGAGCGCATATTCACAGGCTCCCTACCAGTCCTTCGGAACAGAGGGCAATGCCTATGCAGAACCTGAGGGATATCAGGCAGCAGCAGACACATACGGTTACCAGGCAGGAAGCTACCAGGGCGGATATGCAGATCAGGCTGCAGCACCCGAGGCCCCCGCTTCCTCTGACAGTGACTGGATCAATGCGATATTGGGAATAGATGACGATATGTATTCAACGCCCGCGGAACCCGTAGATGTTCCGTCCCAGGCGGCAGCAACAAGCGGAGGTGCAGCTAACGTGCCATATAATTACGATTCCGGCGTTCAGAGAGGGGCATCACAGACACCTTACGGCAACAGACCTTCAGGTCAGCAGGGAAGACCCGGCGGAGCAGGACGTCCCCGTCCGGCTTCAGGAAACGGTGCAGGCGGAAAGGGTCCTGTCAGAAGGATGCCCAAGCTCAACCGTAACGGTTATATCTTCCTGGCATTTGTACTCATCTGCCTTATAGTACTCATCGTACTCGTATCCGCCATCGTAAGATCCTGCGGAAAGAACGAGGATGCTGAGGACCAGACAGAAGTAAGTGCTTCTGATGTAAGTGAGGATATCGATGAGAGCGGCGAGAGCAGGGAGGCTGATGAGTCTGTACCTGAGCACACAGATGCCGTTACTCCCGATGCAGGTGCTACAGGCGATCCTTCCGCTCCTATCGGAAAGTTCTGCTTCTCCGACTATATCGGTTACAGAACATGGTGGGATCTCTTCAACCAGGCTTACGGTATCGATGATATCGCCAACGAGTCCGATCCCAGGATCGACATCATCATCAACTACAACGGACTTGATCCCGCTACATATTCACCTTCTTCAGGAGATGAGCTCCTTCTTCCTCCTTTAGGTGTACTTGACGGATCCATCCCTGTAACGTTCACAGTAGGCGCAGCAAGCAATGCTTCCAGCTCCGATGATGTAATAAGCGGTGAGGCCCAGGTGGTTGACGGAGCCGAGTCAGGTGAGACCCAGGCAGAGGATGCTGCAGCAGCAGACGCAGCCTGAGACCAATAGATAGAACTTATCAAAGTGCCGCCTTTTATGGCGGCACTTTTTTCATAGGAAAAGGAGAAGAGGATTGTACTGGCATTTTAAGAATAAGACGGGTTGGATGAACGATCCCAACGGACTTGTCTGGTTTAAGGGAAAGTATCACGCTTTCTTCCAGCATTACCCCTATGCCCCAAGATGGGGACAGATGCACTGGGGCCATGCCGTAAGTACCGACCTTCTTCACTGGGAGGAAAAGGAGATAGCCCTTTTCCCTGATCAGGAGTACGAAAACAGCGGCGGGTGCTTTTCGGGCTCTGCCATCGTAAAGGACGGAAGGCTCTACCTTTTCTATACTTCAGTATCCGGGGAGCTTGGCCAGACCCAGTCCATGGCCTTCAGTGACGACGGAGAAACGTTCATAAAGTATGAAGGCAATCCCATAATAAAGGAGTCTCCCCTGGGGGATAATACGGATTTCAGGGACCCCAAGGTCTTTGAATATGAAGGAAGCTACAGGATGGTGGTGGGAGCAGGTATCCATAATATAGGAAAGATACTGCTCTTTAAGTCTGATGACCTCATAAGCTGGGATTATGTGGGCGAGATCTTATCTGATGCCGCCTTCGGAAGCTGTATCGAGTGCCCGGATCTTTTTCCTCTCGAGGACAGGTATGTTCTCATGTTCTCCTCCATAAGATCCCTTCCCCACAGGGTGTGTTTTGCCACCGGGGATTTTGACGGAGAAAGGTTTATCTTTGACAATGAGGAGGAGCCCTTTTTTCCCATAGAGACGGGACCTGATTTTTACGCTCCCCAGACATTTGAAGCTCCGGACGGAAGAAGGATAGTCATCGCCTGGATGTATAACTGGTCCAGGAATACCGGCGCAGGAAGGAGCCAGGTGGGGGCCTTTACCATACCGAGGCAGCTGGAGTTCAATATGAAGGATCAGCTGGTGATGTTCCCTGTGGAGGAAGCCTGCGGGCTCCTTAAGGACGAGAGCAGGTTCGTTACGGCGGAAAACGGAAGGCTGAAGGTCATATTTGAAGGTAAGACCATCATTGACCGTCCCTACAGGGACGAGCCCGATATCATGGTGCTGGAGGATGTGGGAGTCGTTGAGCTGTTCCTTAATGGCGGAACAGAGACCATAACCACCTATATCTGCTGATCAGGGAACAGCCTGGTTTATCTTGATGACATTAAGGTTTCCCGAGGTATAGACTATCTCTCCGAGAGAACTGATGACCTCAGTATTGTCGTAGCTGAACTTATTCCTCTCGATATCGCCCAGGATGACATATTCCACGTTATATCTGTCCAGGATCTCATAGATCACAAAGGGATCGTCGTAGGTATAGACAGTGTAGATATCGGCATGTCTGGGGGTGAGATAGAGATCCCAGACATCAGCTTCGGGATCGGAGATGAGAAGGTCTGTCTCAGGATCAACGATGCCGTGGAATCTCCAGAGCCATTCATGGGTCTCCCATCCGCACACTGTCTGAAGGCCTGTATAGGCGGAGACTATATCGTAGTCGTGATAACTCTCTCCATATGCTTCAAGGATAACGTGATTTCCCTTTACCTCAGTATTGAACCATTCTATGCAGTCGGCATATTCCTTGAGGTTTCCTGTCTCTATGAGGCCTGCATCACGGCTGGAGAATGTCTCCAGATATGCCGTTCCGTCCAGAGTCTTGTAATCTTCCCTCTTGAGGCGTCCGTTGTTTCTCTGATCAAGGGCCACATATGTATAGTGTCCGGGAACGATGACCACCAGAAGGATAAGAGCGATGGCTGCAAGGAATAAGGGGTAGCTGTATCTGCCCTTTTTGTTCACATACCACATGAGCCTGACTGCAGAATATGCCATGGCATTTGAAAGGATGATAAAGGCGGCATATGTGAACTTGAACATGGTATTTGACCTGAGGTAGCCGCTGGTATAGATATCCCTTACATAGAATATCTCCGGAGCTATGATGAGAAGGATACCCACTACCACCATTCCGCAGACAAATACATCCATGAGGTTCCTTTCGCCGATGAACTTTGCGATGGGGTTCGTATATCCGTTCCCTGGCTGTCCGAAGACCTCGGCATCCCGGTTCTTTTTGCTGATGCCATAGTTATAGTTCTTATGGCAGATGGTTACCACGATGAAGAGGATGCCTATGAATACATGGGTACCGTAGAGTATGAAGAGCTGGTAAGGTGAAGAATGGTTGATGCACTTTGCCAGGCTGTTGGAGATCATATCAAAGTGGGAATTGAAGGGCAGGGCGATGATGTTTGCCACGGTGAAGATAAAGCTCATGCCCACGGATACCCTGGTCATGGCTGAGGGTGAGAATACATCCGCCGCCAGTATGACTACAAAGAGCATGATATCCATTACCACCATAAATACCGGACGGTCTCCTGCCATGAGATAAACACCCAGGATGGCAAAGAGGGAACAGAAGAAGATGGCAGTTCCGTAGAAGTCCGCAAAGACCCTGGAGACCTTTGTGCTTATGACAAGGGTAGTCATGGAAAGGAATATATAGTAGATAAGGAAGTCCCAGTAGTTGGTCATCTGGGCGCATCCCAGAAGGAGTGCAGCCACTATCATGTGAAGGGGGACTGCCTGTCTGAGCTCTCTGAAGAAGATGCCGCCCTCGGACCTGAAGTTCATTATTCCCTGGCCCTTGTAATCAAACAGCTCGTCCCTTCTGTAGTCATAGAGGGAGCGGAGCCAGGAAACGCAGACGGCCATGATGAGGAGCACCACCATGGTGGAAACGACATGGGCATGGAGGTCTCCGACAAGGAAAGAATAGAAGGGGAATTCCTCGATGGTCATGTCGCCGCCGTTAAGAATATTGGGGTCGTACCTGGAGTCGGGATTATATCCTATATATCTCGTGCTGTCGGGGTAGAAAAATCCGTCGGTCCTGCCAACATTGATCCCCATCTTTCCGAAGAGTTTCAGCAGGGGATTTCCCATGGACTCCTCATCATAGAAGAAGGAGTGGGAGTTTCCGAAGATGATGGCGGAGAAAGCACAGAGGGTACCGCAGGCGAACCTCATCACCTTTGAAGCATGAAGACCGAAGTCCTCAGCTGTCTCGGCGAACATACAGCCGATAGCAAAGCACATGGAGAAGGGGATGGCAATGGCCGAACACATGGAGATGTTATAGCCGATCCCGCTCTGTATACCGCTGAGCTTGATCACCAGGGCATATATGAACTGGCCGAAATAGTAATAGTTGATGGAGTAGCCCGAGAGCCACATATCATTTGCCGGAAGGGTGGAACAGCGGAGCATGGACATGATAAAGCCGTAGTCCATGAACTTCTCCTGTCCGTTGATATCGGGAACGAATCCCTTAAAGTAGCAGAGTACCGTGAGGACTATGGCGAAAAGCGTCTCCTCCAGAGCGATCTTTTCCACCACCATGGGGGCGGAAAGGGACTTTATGAGATTCTCCCTCAGGGGTTTAAAGAGATACGAAAAAGCAGCCACGCCGATAAGGGTGATGATTATAAAGATCCTGGTGAACCTGAATACATGAAGGTATGTGAGTTCCCATATGAGAAGGGATACCAGGAGAAGTCCCAGGGGCTGGCTCAGGAAGAAGCCGCAGCTTCCGGTCCTTTTAAAGATGTATGCCGATATGGGAAATGCTGCAAATCCGAAGAGCAGGAGCACAAGGATCCACTTCAGTACCTGCATGGCTTCGCCGATGCCCATGGTAAACGTACCCGCCAGGATGACGGAGCCGAAGGGGATCAGCAGGTATAGAAGTTTCAGTGGCTGTTCAAATATGTTTCCGGATCTGCTCATTATAAGATCATCTCGTTTTCGTTTATTGGTGTTATAACGGATGCATTCTCAGGATCCTTTACGGAGTCCAGCACCCTTTTGCATATATCCCCCGCCAGGGAGATCACTTTGTCCATCCTGTTTTCGGGAGCTGCGGAAGAAGCGCTGTCCACGAGACCCGAGGCACAGATATAAAGGCCGTCCATGGGGTTTGTAAGATCCTGTTCCGGATACTTTTCGGAAACGGCATATCTGATCTTGGTAAGGCGCCAGGACTTGATGTCCTGCTTCCTTATAAGGGGATAGAGCTTTCTGAATGCCTTGAGGTAGTTGTCCATGATCTCCTCGTCGGAGGCGATCCACAGGGGATCCGTGATGGAACATGTTCCCACAAGGTAGATGATGTTTCCGCCGTAGGATCTCTGACCGAAACAGTTGGTGTGGTTTACGATCCTGTTGAAGGGCATCTCAGAAGGGAGCTTCTGAAGATATACATCGGAGGGCTTCCTCTTAAGGAGCATCATGATACTGATGCAGGCCTTATATGTGATGTTCATCAGCTGGTCCCTGTAGTTGATGGAGATGGGAAGACCGTGGCTTACGTTTACGAAGGTCCTGCAGGATCCGGTGAAGATAACGAAGTCGCTTACTATGTCGATCTTACCCGAGTTGTTCATGATGCAGGAGGTCACATACTTCCCGCCGTTTTCCGTCTCTCTTCTGGAGATCTCGGTAACGGTGGTGGAATAGGATATCCTTCCGCCGTGGTCGGTGATGTCCTGGATCAGGATGTTGATAAGACCTGCGAATCCGCCGGTGAAATAACCCAGCTTCTTTCTGGAAGCGCGGCCATACCAGAGGGAGTCATACCACTCCACGTTGTCCAGCATACCCTCTTCCTTGACAAGGGCCAGAAGGGATCTGTCTGTCTTACGGAGGTGGTGGGGCAGGAGCTCGATATATTCGTTGCCGACCCTGGTGGAAGCCAGGAGTCCGCCGGCATAGGTGAGCTCTTCGACGATATCCACGTCAAAGCCTGCCTTTGCCAGACGCATGCCGCATACGAGTCCTGAAAGACCCGCACCTACGATACAGACTTTTCTTCCCGTACCTTCCATCAGCCGTCTATCCTCTTAGCCTCGAGATAGAAACGCTTCTCAAAAGCCTCGCCCATGGAGAAGGTCTTCCTGGGGAAAACGCCTTCCTTTGCGATGGTCTCGAAAAACGCATCCTTGCTGATGTCGGGAAGGAGTATTCCCATATTGCCCTTAGTGGCGAGCTTTCTTACGGAATCCTCGCCGTGGATATAATCAGTGTCAGCCCCGATGGAGTCCAGGAACATCTGTACTGAACCTACGCTCAGGGAGTGGGGAGGGTTGGAAAGGGAAATGGTGACATCCTCTTCCCCCTCGGAAATAATGGTGAAGGACTGGCCTTCGGAGGATCCGATGGTCAAGCCGGCATCCTTGAAGTATTCCTTTGCCTTGCTGATGAACTCATCCTTTGTAAGTCCGAATACGACCCTGTGGATGGGCTCGAAATCAAGACCCTTGTCGTGGATGTTCACGATCTCGGTAAGAGCGTATCTTGCGGGATGTGTGAGCTTCTCCTCATCGGAGAGGTCCTTCTTTATGTTGTCCCAGTGTGCCTTAGCAGAAGCCAGAGAGTGGTTTCCGTCGCCTACTGCAAAGAGCATTCCTGATGCTGTCTTTGAAAGGAGTGTCCTGAGAGCGGAGACTACTGCTTCTGCCTCGGAGGAGGTGCCTTCGATGGCATATCCCTTTACGTGGCCTGCACCCAGCATAAGATCCGTATCATATACGGGAGCTCTTCCGCTAGCTTCTGCCTTATCCCATGCGCTTCCGATGACCGTATCTTCAGGATCGTCGATAAGGAGCATGACATGGGGAAGCTCCACCTTTGCATTCTGTCTGATCTTTACCCTGGGAGGGATCCTGCTGAGGACCGTTCCCTCGGTGGCTCTGATAAGAGCTGTATTTCCGGGTTCGTAGCTGTAGCCCTCAAGGTCTACTGCTGCAACCAGGCCTTTTCGTGAAGGGTGTACCGGGGTCTTTCTGTCGATGACCGTAAAGCCTTCGAAGGGTGCGGCCCAGATACCGCCGTTCAGATAACTGTCGATATTGACGGAGATCTCAGAGAGCTTCTTTTCGCTCTTCTCCTTATCAGTGAGATAGACTTCGGGAAGTACTATCTTGAGGGCAGAGGGAGCATCCCCTACATATTCCTCTACGTTTTTCCAGTATTCGGGTTCTGATGTGTACTGATCACATGCGATGACTGCCCATTTGCTCAGGTCTGTTCCCTCTGCGGGAAGCATTATGTCTGCTGCTGAAATGGCGATGTCTGAAAAGATCTTCATACGAGACGTTCTCCTTAAGAAAAGTCATTATTTAATATAAAAAGCATGAACTATTGTATCACAGGGTTATTTGATTTTCGACACGGTTTGTAACGGATTGTAACGGATTTGGTGCAAAAAATGTCTTGACGGCAGGTAAGATGGGGGTACCGACAGACGAAATAAGACCGAAAGGAGAAAAAGAAATGCAGAAGGAAAAGACAGACAACACTTTCCCCGGGATCACTGAGGAATTCAGCCCTGAGGAAAAGGAGGCAAAAGAGGAAAAGAGCATCGTGGATGAACTCGAGGAAGCGGAAGATGAGAAAAAGGCCGCAGAAGACAGCGGGGAGCAGAATGAGACTGATGAGAGTTCCGGTGAGGGACAGACAGAGGAGAAGGGCAAGTTCGACGCCGGCCAGTTTGCCATGGACTACATCAGGAATATGTATGTCTACTGCGCATCCCTCAAGGGCAAGGGTCATGCCACCCTGTCAGATATGATGTTCAAGGACGCCATGAGCATCTATCTTGCAGCCACCCTGGCATCCTGGTCCATGGGAAGGGACCGCTTCGTAAGATATATCGAGGACGGCTTCTATTCTTCAGGAAGGATCATCGAGTATCTGAAACTCATCGAAAACATCGGTATCGTCAACGACCTTACCGAGACGGTGAGGATCCAGACCTTCAGGATGCACAAGATGTACAAGTCATCCCTCAAGACCATGAGGAGCAAGATCGCAGAGGCTTACGAGGGCGCTTATATGTAAGGCTTGAAGCCTCATCATGAACGGATCGGTGTTTACAGGAGACGGGTGTCCGGAAGGATGCCCGTTTCCTAACTTTTTCCTTGCAAAGTAGGTGCTCTTTTGGTGTACTGTTAATAAGACAGTTTTCAAAGGGGGAACGAACATGGCAAATTCGGAAAAGTCAAAGCACAAGGTACTGCTCCTTTACGATTATTTCCTTACGCATCTTAATGCATACGACTATGAGAACGGCGTTACCATGAAAGAGATCCTGTCCTATCTCGAGAACAGGACGGGATACCAGTTCGAGCGTAAGTCCGTTTATTCGGATATCGACAGGATAAATGAATTCATGGAGCTCACGGGACATGTTGACCCGGGGGAGAAGTGGATCACCCTGGAGGGTAATAAGTACATGAGATCCGAGCTTTCCAACGAGCTTTCCCTGGATGAGGCAAGGCTCATCGTGGATGCCATCAGGACCACGCCCTTCACCTCCAGCGGCCTTTGCGAGAAGATCGAGAAGATGTATCCCTCTTATTTCTCCGACGGATACAGATCCCTGGTCTCCCACGACTATAAGGTGAACAGGAAGACGCAGTTCATCCTCAACAATATAAGGACCTGCATAAAGGACAAGATGGTCCTGAGGCTTGAGTACGGATATGTCATCGCCGATGCCATAAGGTCCGCATCAGAAAAGTACACGTCCCCCATCGCTCTTGACTGGGAGAATTCCTGCTATTACCTCATTGCCATCGATAATGATGAGTATAAGAAGACAAAGGATGTCATATCCTCCATCAGAAGATACAGGGTAGACAGGATCAAGGGTCACGGCATCGAGGGAAAGTCCCATTATGTTGATCTTGGGAAGGACAGGGATAAGATCCTGAAGAACTACCTGGCCAATTCCATCGACGCCTTCTCCTCCAGCGACAGCAGGATCATCACCATCAGCTTCAAGTCAGATGATGAGAAGACCATCCTCCGCGCCTACAATGCTTTTGCCGACGACGTCAAGACGAAGAGGTTCCTCAGCGACCGTACCGAGAGCGGGGAGCTGAAGTTCATGATCGAGGCGGGCCTTGTTCCCACTCTGTTTACGAAGCTCTTTATGCTGTCCACCTTTGAGGGGCTCGAGGTCACCATAGACGACAGCGAGGTAAAGGAAAAGTTTGCCGGATACCTCAAAAAAGCACTGGACGGCCTTGCCTGATAATTGCATAAAGCCGTAAATAGTTTTATAATCTTTCAGTTAAAAAATAAGGAGTGACCAGTATTATGCAGCCGCTTGGATTAAATGAGATCAGAGAAAGATATCTGTCCTTTTTCGAATCAAAGGGACATCTGAGGATGCCTTCGTTCTCCCTCGTTCCGAAGAACGATCCTTCCATCCTTCTTATAAACGCAGGCATGACGCCTCTTAAGCCGTACTTCACGGGCGCGGAGACACCTCCCTGCAGAAGAGTTACCACATGCCAGAAGTGCATCCGTACTCCCGATATCGAAAATGTCGGACATACGGCAAGACACGGAACATATTTCGAGATGCTGGGTAACTTTTCCTTCGGAGACTACTTTAAGGACGAGGTCATCCCCTGGGCATGGGAATTCCTGACCAAGGACCTTGAGATGGATCCCGAACTCCTCTATCCCTCTGTTTATGTTGAGGACGACGAAGCCTTCGAGATCTGGAACAAAAAGATCGGTATCCCTGCCGAGAGGATCACAAGGCTCGGCAAAGAGGATAATTTCTGGGAGCACGGTACAGGTCCCTGCGGCCCCTGCTCCGAGATCTACTACGACAGAGGCATCGAGAAGGGCTGCGGTAAGCCCGACTGTAAGCCCGGCTGCGAGTGCGACAGGTTCGTTGAGATCTGGAACCTCGTATTCTCACAGTTCGACAGACAGGAGGACGGATCATATCTTCCTCTTGCACAGAAGAATATCGATACAGGCGGAGGACTTGAGCGATTTGCCTGCGTAATGCAGGGCGTTGATAACCTCTTTGAGGTCGACACTGTAAGAAAGATCCTTGATACAGTCTGCGAAAAGGCTGGCAAGACATATGGCGCCAACGCAAAGGACGATGTTGCCATCAGGGTCATCACGGACCATATGAGATCCTCCACCATGATGATCTCCGACGGTGTCCTTCCCAGTAACGCAGGTGCCGGATATGTCCTCAGAAGGCTCATGAGAAGAGCTGCAAGGTTCGGAAAGCTCCTGGGTATCCAGGGTAAGTTCCTGGCAGATATCGCTGAGGTGGTCATCGACCAGAACAAGGATGCTTATCCCGAGCTCACATCCAAGTACACAATGATCATGACGGTCATCAACAAGGAGGAGGATGATTTCCTCAGGACTGTTGAGGCCGGAACAAAGATCCTTTCAGATATGATCGACGAGGCTAAGGCAGCAGGAAAGACAGAGCTTTCCGGTGAGGATGCCTTCAAGCTCCACGATACATACGGATTCCCTCTCGATCTCACAAAGGAGATCGCCCAGGACAGCGGCCTTTCCGTAGACGAGGAAGGCTTCAAGGCTGCCATGAAGGAGCAGAAGGACAGAGCCAGAAAGGCTACAAAGGAGAACGTATCCAATACTGCATGGGGCGGCAACAAGCTTCCCGATGAGCTCCTTGCTGACACCTCCGCTACTGTTTTCGACGGCTACGATAACCTGGAGTGCGAAGCTAAGCTCCTCTACCTTCTCAAGGCAGATGATGAGGGCGCCCTTCACATGGCGGATGAGGTCTTTGAGGGAGACAGGGCTGTTGCCATCTTCGATAAGACTGTAATGTATGCCACCATGGGTGGTCAGGTAAATGACGGCGGTAAGATCTCAAACGACAGCTTTGAGGCTGATGTTATCTCAGTAGATAAGGATACGGCTTCCAAGTATCTTCACACCATCGAGATCACAAGAGGTTCTGTCAAGGCCGGCATGACCGTTAAGATCGAGACCGATAAGGCAAGACGTATGGCTACATGCCGTAACCATACATCCACACATATACTTCAGGCTGCACTCCGTTCCGTTCTCGGCGACCACGTACAGCAGAAGGGTTCCTATGTAGACCCTGAGAGGCTCAGGTTCGACTTTACCCACTTCTCCGCCATGACAGAGGAGGAGATCAGTGAGGTCGAGAAGATCGTTAACGAGAAGATCCTTGAGGACCTTCCTGTCATCACCCGCGTCATGAAGCAGGACGAGGCAAGAGATCTCGGCGCCATGGCATTCTTCGACGACAAGTACGGCGAGGAGGTAAGGGTAGTAACGGTAGGCGATACAGAAGAGCCTTTCTCCATCGAGTTCTGCGGTGGTACACACCTTAAGCATTCATCCCAGGCAGGCCAGTTCAGGATCGTTTCCGAGCAGGGTATCGCTTCCGGTATCAGAAGGATCGAGGCTGTAACAGGTAAGGCATGCTACGACATGGCCAGGAACGACAGGGAGAAGATCGACGAACTCGCTTCCACCCTCAAGGTCGGCAAAGACCAGCTCCTCAAGAAGAGCGAGAATCTGGTGGCTGAGGTCAAGGCTCTCGAAAAGGAGATCGCCCAGATCCAGAAGGCCGCTGCAGGCAATATGGCTGACGATATCCTGAAGAGCGCAGAGGATATAAATGGAACAACAGCTGTCATCGCTAAGGTTGATGCATCTGATGCCGCTTCTCTCCGCGATATGGCTGACAGCATCAGGGACAGGCTGGAAAACGGATTTGTATTCCTTGCAGCTGAAGCAGGCGACAAAGTGCTCTTCGTAGCCATGGCTACTGAGAGTGCAGTAAAGGCCGGTGCCCACGCAGGTAATATCATCAGGGAAGCTGCTAAGGTCGCAGGCGGCGGCGGTGGAGGACGCCCCGACATGGCCCAGGCCGGCGGTAAGGATGTCTCCAAGATCGGCGATGCCCTGGCAAAGGCAAGTGAGGTCCTTAAGACACAGATCTGATATTTCAGACTAATAAATAAAAGAACAACAAAAAAGTGCTTGTGGTTTAATTTGTTTACAAATAAATTACAAAGCACTTTTTTTATGCGTGTTAAAATCAAAATGTATGAAAAATTTTATATTGGAGGTGTCATATGAAACCGTTATCTAAAAAGATAGTGACCTGGATCACGGCGGCATGCATGGTGGCAGGCAGTGTGCCCTTTACCGTACTTGCTGACGAAAATGATCTGGCATCGGTTCCAGACGAGCCTGCCATCGAAGAGGTCTCTGAAGAGGAAACCCCTTCTGATGAGGATACAGCTGCTGAAGCTGCTCCTGCTGAACAGGCTGACGAGGCTGAAGAAGCGGAAGTCATCGAAGATGCAGATCCCGTTATCTCAGCTGAGTATATCGACGAGAACGGCGAGACTGTCACTGTAACTCTTACAGAAGACGATCTTGCTTCAGATGAGGATGCAGATATCGAGGAGGACGAGATCATCGAGGATATAGATATCGAGCTCGCTGAAGTAGAGGATATCCTTCCCGCAGGTTCCGTCGTCATCAATTCCACCAACTTCCCTGACGCTGCACTGAGATCATCTATCGCCGGCTACTTTGAGAAGCAGGAGGGCGATACTCTTACAGCTGATGAGGTTGCTACGACAGTCCTCATCCTTAGCGGATCCATCAACGTTAATGATTTCACAGGACTTGAGCTGTTTACGAACCTCAACTTCCTGGCTGTCGAAGGTAAGCTTCCCTCTGCCGACATCATCGGCCAGCTGAACAACCTTCAGACCATCGTAGCTTTTAATACGACCTATGTGGCTGTCACCAAGGCAAACTTCCCCAACGACAGCATCAGGTCACTTGTTCTTAATAAGTATCCCAATGCATTCTTTGCAGCCGGAACTGTAGTAAACCAGCTGGATCTTTCAGGAGTCAATATGAACTCCGGTGACTATGCCTGCCTCAACACTTTCGGCAGGGTGGATATGCTCATCGTAGGCAGCGGCTCTGCTCTTCCTGATTATGAAACAGCATCAGGATCCCATGTCCGTCAGGTTACTAAGGGCTCCGACGTCTATACTCTTGTTTCTACTGCTTCCTTCCCGGATCCCAGCATCAGGAGCAAGGTCAATGAGATCGTAAACAACCAGTTTTTCCTGACAGATGACACATCTCTCTTCGAGAATGTAAAGACTCTCACATTTACTGACACTTTAACTGATTTTACAGGTCTTGAGTATTTCAGATATCTGGAGGTCCTTAATCTTACCCAGGGGAACGCAGATTCCAAGGGCGAGAAACTCATCATCACTTATGTTGATGAGGAGGGTAAGTCAAAGCAGGATACTGATAATCCTGATGATGTTATCGGTCTGATGCCGAACCTTAAGACCATCAAATGCGGAAACAGCATTTCATTTGTAGCTATTTCCCTTGCAAACTTCCCTGATCCCCAGCTCAAGACTGCGATCTCCAGATTTGCAGAGAACAGGAACAACGGCATAGCCAACTACATGCAGCCTGTCCAGTTCGTATCCCTTGAACTGAGCGGACTCAGCATCTCGGATCTTACAGGTCTTGAGTACTTTACTGCTCTCAATACCCTGGTCCTTTCAAACAACAACATCACGGATGCATCACCTCTTTACGGGCTTACGCTCATAAAGACCCTCAATCTGTCCAACAATGCTCTTACGACATTTGATGCATCCAGCTTTGCGACAATAGCTAACCTTAATCTGAGCAACAACCAGATCACTACGATTACATGTGATAATCTCACGATGCTTACTACGCTTAATGTGGGCGGAAACCAGATCAAGGACCTGAACCTCTCCAACTGCTCGGCACTGGGAGGCTCAACCGGAACACTTACCATCGACCCGGATACGAGCCTTGAGACACTTAACCTTTCAGGCTGCACCAGCTTGAGGAGTGCTACCACTAACAGTACATCACTTAAGACCCTGAACCTTACGAACTGCACTAACCTTACCTCCTTTACTGCAAAGGGCGGTAAGATCACCAGTGTATCTTTAACCGGCTGCAGCTCTCTTATTACCCTGGATCTTTCTGATAACCAGAACCTTTCAAGCCTGGATCTTACAGGTGCTACTGCACTGGGTAATCTGACGCTGTCAGGGGATACTTCCCTTACATCCATCAACCTCATCAACAATACTAATCTTAAGGTCCTGAAGGTCAATGAGACAAACATCGCTTCCCTTGATCTTTCCAATAATACATACCTTACAGATGTGTACTGCAACAAGAATTCTTCTCTTACATCCATCGTATGTACTGACCTTACGGGACTTCATACCCTTGACTGCAGTAATACAAGGATCGAGGATCTGGATGTCAGCGGAGATGCATCTCTTTATACATTCAGTTACAACAATATCCCTACACTCAAGACCATCGATGTCTCCGGATGTAATTCACTTAAGAAGCTTTCATTCTCATCATCCACGGGACACGGCCTTGTACAGAGCATCACGGCTAATCAGTGCGAGAATATCACTGAGATCGTATGTACCGGACAGAAGCTTACTACTCTCGATCTTAACGGCTGTGCTAAGCTTACCAAGATCGACGTAAAGGGAACCAGCAGCTCTGTAGGTCTTCTCGAGACCCTCGATGTCGGAGGATGTGTCGCTCTTACGTCACTTGCCTGTGAATATAACAGACTGACCACGCTTTCTCTTTCTGACTGTACAAAGCTTCAGACACTTACATGTAACAACAACAGCCTTACCGGAACGCTTGACCTTACGGACCTCAGTGAACTCATCACTGTAAACGCAAGCAACAACAGCCTTTCCGGCATCACTCTTGCAGGCTGTACAAAGCTTCAGACGCTTACATGTAATGACAACCAGATCAACCTCCTTGTCACATCAGAATGTGCACAGCTGATAACTCTCAACTGTTTCAACAATTCACCTCTTGTGACCCTTGATCTTAGTTACAATACGTCCCTTAAGACGCTGAAAGCATACGACTGCGGACTGACTACCGTCCTTGCAAACGATCTTCCCGCTCTTACGACCATCGACCTTAAGAATAACAACCTTGCGATCCTTGACCTGAGCGGCGATACAGCACTTACAGCTTTTACTTATTCAAGTGTAGTTGCCGGAAATACTGCTCTTACAGAGCTCAACCTTTCCGGCTGTACAAAGCTCGCAACAGTATCTATCACAGGTTCTGCTACTGCAGCTTATGCACTTGAGAATCTGGATCTTTCTGATTGTACTGCTCTTACATCACTTACATGTACCTACACGAATCTTTCAGATCTTGATATCTCAGGATGTACACTTGTTAACACACTTACACTTAATAACAACCAGCTTACGGCTCTCGATCTTTCTGATGCTTCCAACATAAAGAAGGTCGTTATCAACGGAAACAGCATCGCTTATCTCGATGTAAGCGATTGTCCTAATCTCATCAACGCTGTAACTAACAAGGTCTCCCGTTCTTCTGATAAGATCACATATACAGGAACATCATCGACCTATCAGCTCGTAACTGACCTTGCTACAAATGTATATACAGGCGAGGTTACACCTGTTACTGCATTCAGTGTCAAGACATTCACAAACGATTCCGTTACTCTTCAGTGGACCGATTCCCAGAGTATCGAATCCTACCTTGTCAAGGTCCTGGTGGACGGAGATGAGGTCGACTCAGTGATCGTTGATAAGAATACTCTCACATGCCAGTTCACAGGTCTTGCAAGTTCTACTGAATATACCTTCGAGCTCTATGGTATCCCCATCGACGGATCAACAGCTAATGCAGTCCGCCTGTTCGAAGCTATTACCCAGACTACTGTAGTCTCAGGCTGGACTCAGGAGGGCAGCAACTGGTATTACTACAACACCAAGGGTGTTAAGCAGACAAAGTGGCTGACACTCGACGGTGCCAAGTATTACCTTGATCCCGACAATGACGGCGCAAGAGTAACAGGCTGGAAGCAGATCGGCTCTTCCTGGTACTACTTCGACGGCAACGGCGTCATGAAGACCGGCTGGCAGAAGATCGGAAAGAAGTATTACTTCTTCGACAACAGCAGCGGAGCAATGAAGACCGGCTGGTTTACAGACGGAAGCACAAAGTATTATCTCGATCCTTCCTCCGGAGCAATGAAGACCGGCTGGTTCCAGGTCAGCAGCAAGTGGTACTATGCAAAGAGTTCCGGTGCCATCGCTACAGGCTGGACAAAGATCGGTTCCGACTACTACTTCTTCGATACTTCCGGAGCAATGAAGACCGGCTGGTACACAGAGAATAATATCAAGTATTACTTCCTGTCCTCCGGTAAGATGGCTAAGGGCTGGCAGAAGATCTCCGATAAGTATTATTACTTCGAGACCTCAGGAAAGATGGTATCCGGCTGGAAGCAGGTCTCCAAGAAGTGGTATTACTTCAATACTTCCGGAGTAATGCAGACCGGCAAGGTCAAGATCGACAACAAGTTCTACTTCTTCAATACCAGCGGTGCCATGATCAGCAGCAACTGGGCTAAGGACAGTAATGGTAAGTACTATTACGCTACATCCAGCGGTGCCCTTGTGGTCAACAACTGGCAGAAGGTCGGCGGTAAGTGGTATTACTTCGATTCCAATGGTGTAATGCTCAGTGGTACCACCAAGACCATCAACGGCAAGTCATATACCTTTAACGCAAGCGGCGTATGCACAAACCCTTGATGTGACTGATCGCATTATCAAAAGAGGCTGTCTCCGGACAGCCTCTTTTTTATTGCATAAAGGATGGGTAATGGTAAAATACGGATATCAAATATGTGAGGTGTTAACTATGTGTCTTTTCTGTGAGATAATTGCCGGCAATATCCCTTCCACAAAGGTCTATGAGAACGATAAGGTATATTGCTTCAATGATATAAACCCTGCTGCTCCCACCCATGTGCTGGTGGTCCCCAAGAAACATTTTGACGACATCAGGGACATGGCTTCCTCAGAAGAGGGAAGGGAGTATATGGGCGAGGTCATCAAGGCCATTGATGAAGTGGCAAAGATCAGAGGCCTGGACAACGGATTCCGCGTTATCAACAACTGCGGTCCCGACGGCGGACAGACAGTAATGCACGCCCACTACCATGTTATCGGCGGCGTTAAGCTTACCGAGAAGATGATCTGATGGATCTTGAGACCAGGACCCTTAAATACCTGAGATACAGTAATAAAGTGACGGAGAAACAGCAGAAGCTGGTCTCCGGTGCCATAGCTGAGGCCGTGAGATATGCAAGGCCTCAGTTTGTCTACAGGTTCCTTCAGCTTCAGAAAGATGATAACGGCCTTATCACCTGTCCTGAACTGGAACTTACATATCCTTCTTTTCAGAAGCTTTTGACGAAGTTTCAGAGCGACAGCCTCTGTATCCTTGTGTCTACACTGGGACCTGCCATCGACAAGAGGATAGATGCCCTGTCGAAGACGGATGCATCCAGGATGATCCTTCTTGATGCTGCAGCCAACGCTCTTATCGAGGATGAGACAAATAAGTTTCAGGAGAGGCTGGGACTTAAGGAGGAGACATTCAGATATGGCCCGGGCTACGGCGATGTCCCTCTGTCCATGCAGAGAGTCATTTTCGATCTCATGCCCGAGATAAGTAAGATAGGGATCGTTCTCGATGATTCAAACCTTATGCATCCCATGAAGTCCATGACGGGACTTATCGGATTCAGGAGTCATTAGTCTTTTTCTTCCGAAGCCTTAAGACAGAATAGAAAGTGTACTCCACAAGGAGTGCTATGGTAACGAGCACCACAAGGCCGAGGATATAGTATTTCTTTCCCGCGATATCCCTGGTAAGTGACAGGGGGGAATTGGCCACGGGATACATGAGGAACATGTAGTTAGTGTCCGTCTTCTTATCCAGAAGGTAGATCAAGGGTGTCACCACTCCCAGGAATGCATATGGATACCAGAAGTGCCTGAAGGATATATTGGTCTTTCCCCTGGTGTAATAGATGAGGGGGATGAGCACCAGAAGTGTATGTGTGAAAAAGCACATGAAGCAGAGCCAGTTAAAGAATGGCCTGTAGTTCCAGTCAGGGAATAATATTGCTCCCAGGGCACCGGGCATTATAAGAACAAGAGAGACTTCAGCAAAGAACTGCTGGAGTTTTCCTTTTGAAAATGCAGCAAGTATATTTACGAAAATTCCTATATTGCAAAGATGGAAGGGCATGATCTCAATGAAGTCACGCCCTTCGTGGACCAGTAACAGTTCCTGGGTCAGCTCGCAGACAAAAAGAAGCACAGACAGTACCTTGGTTACCGTGTCTGCGAACTTACTCTTTTTTAGATATACCAGCGAAGAAACCAGGACGATGAGGATCACCGCCAGCATCACCAAATGTTCTTTACAAAAGTGTTCGTAGTAGATCATGAACTTATTATACACTACCCGACCGCGTGGACTCCTTCTGTTGTGGTTTATATGAGGGTGGATTGTGATATAATACTTCTGCATTTTTAAAAATAAGGCGGCGGTATGAGCTGCTGCGATCCAGGATATGGTAGGTTAAGTCGATGGAAAATGAATTTACAAATAAATGCCCCAACTGTAATGCGGTGATGACCCACGACAAGGACAATGCGACCCTTGTATGTGATTACTGCGGAACCATCATCAAGATCTCCGAGTCTGATGATATCAAGGCTGCCAGGATCCACGCCCAGGCCCAGAAAGAAGCTGAGGTCGAGAAGCAGAAGATCGAGAGCGAGTATAACGTCAGGCAGCAGGAGCTGAACCTGAAGCACGAGCAGATAGACCTGAAGAAGGAAGAGATCAACAAGGGCATCGAGACCATCAGGACAGGAGCCCATATGATCGACCAGGGCGCCCAGATAGCCAATACTGCCAGCCGCATAATCAGGATGATAGTCATACTCGCAGTTATATCGTCGATACTTTTTATTGTTCTTCTGGTGGGCTGTATAGCAAAGGGGCTGATCGGATGATCTGTAATAACATACTTGAAGCTATAGGAAATACGCCCCTTGTGCGTTTAAACAAGATGCCTGAAGAAGGAAGTGCCCAGGTCCTGGTGAAGTTCGAAGCTCTGAACGTGGGCGGCTCCATCAAGACAAGGACAGCTCTCAACATGATCGAGAAGGCTGAGGAAGAAGGCCTGATCAATAAGGATTCGATCATCGTTGAGCCCACCAGCGGAAACCAGGGAATAGGCCTGGCCCTCGTAGGCGCGGTGAAGGGCTACAGGACCATAATCATCATGCCGGATTCTGTCAGCGAAGAGAGAAGGAAGCTGGTGAGGCATTATGGCGCTGAAGTACGTCTTATCCACGACTACGGTGATATCGGAGCATGCATAGAGGAGTGCCTCAAAGCAGCCCTTAAGATGCGCGAAAAGGACTCCCGCGTCTTTATCCCCCAGCAGTTCGAAAACATAAACAACACACTTGCCCACAAGAAGGCAACGGCCCTTGAGATCCTGGATCAGGTGGACGGACCCATCCACGGTTTCTGCTCCGGCATCGGAACAGGCGGTACCCTCACAGGTATAGGAGAGGTCCTCAAGGAACATAATCCCGACATGACTATCTGGGCAGTGGAGCCCGAAAATGCCGCCATCCTTGCCGGCGGTACCATAGGTACACATATGCAGATGGGTATAGGAGACGGAATTATCCCCGCCATCCTCAACCGTGAGATCTATGATGACATCTATGTGGTAACCGATGACGAAGCAATAAATACGGCTAAGAGACTTGCCAGGGAAGAGGGCCTTATGTGCGGTATCTCCAGTGGGACAAATGTTGCTGCAGCATTAAAGCTGGCAAAGAAGCTGGGTCCCGGAAAGACTGTAGTTACAGTGCTCCCGGATACGGCAGAGAGATACTTCTCCACACCTCTTTTCGGAGAATAAGATGAACATAAGAGATCAGATCGGTAAGAACTATATCGTTTTTGACGGCGGATTCGGATCCCAGCTTCAGGCCAGGGGTGTGAAGACCGGCGAGAACAGTGCTGCCGTTAACATCAAAAACCCTGATCTGGTCATCTCTATCCACCGCGATTATCTCGATGCAGGAACTTTTTGTATCACCACGAATACTTTCGGCGCTGACAGATATCACATAAAGGAAGAGGACGGTTTTTCGCTTGGGCAGGTCATAGAAGCGGCCTGCACCAATGCAAGGAATGCATGTGATGCCTGTGGAAAAGAGGCCTTTGTCTTCTATGATATGGCACCCACGGGTAAGCTCCTGAAGCCTCTGGGCGATCTTGACTTTGAAGAGGCATATGATGTTTTCGCGGAGCAGGTAAAGCTCGCTTCCGCTACCGGTAAGATCGATGGTTTTATCATCGAGACCATGACCGACCTTTATGAGATAAAGGCGGCTATCCTGGCGGCGAAGGAGAATTCAGACCTGCCTGTTATCGCCACTGTTACTTTCCAGGAGAACGGAAAGATGCTTACGGGAGCATCGCCTGTACAGGCTGTCACTACGTTGGAAAACCTGGGTGTTGATATGATCGGTGTAAACTGTTCCCTGGGTCCTGACGAGCTGATGCCCATGATCGAGGAGATGCTCTCCGTGGCAGTCAAGCCCATGCTGGTGCAGCCCAATGCCGGCCTTCCCAAGTTCAGGGACGGACAGACTTATTACGATGTAGGACCTGAGGATTTCTCCTCTTCCATCGGGATACTGATGGATAAGGGTATCGCAGGATTCGGAGGATGCTGCGGAACTACCCCTGACCATATAAGGGCGTGTGTGGAGGAGTCTTCGAAGCACACATTCTGCTATGCTCCTAAGGAAGCGAAGGCTAGAGTTACGGGAACCACCACCTGTGTCGAGATCGGCCCCAGGGTCATAAGATGCGGTGAGAGATTAAATCCCACAGGAAAGAAAAAGATGAAGCAGGCCCTTTTGGAGGGCAGGCTCAATGATATAGTCGATGAGGGACTTGCCCAGATGGATGCGGGAGCAGATGTTCTCGATGTAAATGTGGGTGTGCCCGGGATCGACGAGGCAGCCACCATGACGGAGCTTATCATGATGCTCCAGGAAGTCATCGATGCGCCTCTCCAGATAGACAGTTCGGACCCTGCTGTTATCGAGAAGGCCTGCAGGCTCTATAACGGAATACCTCTGATCAATTCGGTCAACGGCAAGAAGGAAGTTATGGATGCAGTATTCCCGTCGGTGAAGAAATACGGCGGTGTAGTACTGGGCCTTTGTATCGACGAGGACGGTATTCCTCCCACGGCAGAGCAGAGATTTGCCATAGCGCAGAGGATCGTGGATGAGGCAGCTAAATACGGGATCCCCAGGAGCAGGATCATAATCGACAGCCTTGTGCTTACGGCCAGTGCCCAGCAGAAGGAAGTCATCGAGACTGCACGATGCGTTGGGTTCGTAACTGACCGTCTCGGATGCGGAACGGCCCTGGGCCTGTCCAACGTCTCCTTCGGTCTTCCCAACAGGCCTCTGATAAACAGGACTTTCCTGGTAATGGCTCTTTATGCCGGCCTTAAGATGCCTATCATGAATCCCCTGGACAGGGAGCTCATGGGTGCCATCGATGCCTTCGAGGTATTAAATGCCCATGATCTTAATGCTGAGGATTATATAAGCCGTCATGTAAATGATGCGGCTGTTACGACTGCTGCAGTCCAGCCCCAGGCGGCTTCCGGCGAAGCTCCTGCCGACGATGTGGAGGGAAGCCCCCTGTTCAAGTCCATCGTCAAAGGACAGAAGAGAAATGCGGTGGAGGCTGTAAAGGATATGGGGGATCTTGCTCCCCTGGAGATCGTCTCCGAGCATCTCATACCTGCCCTGGATAAGGTGGGTAAGGATTACGACAGCGGCAAGATATTCCTGCCCCAGCTCATGGTATCGGCCGAGACGGCCAAGCTTGTCTTCGACGAGATAAAGAGCAGGCTCGATACAGGTGACAGCGGAGAGAAAAAAGGTCCCATCGTCATAGCTACAGTGGAGGCCGATGTACATGATATCGGAAAGAATATCGTAAAAGTGGTGCTCCAGAGCTATGGCTTTGAGGTCATCGATCTGGGAAAAGACGTTAAGGCGTCAGTCATCTGTGATGCAGTAAGGGAATATAAACCCATAGCAGTGGGCCTGTCAGCTCTTATGACTACCACTGTGGTCTATATGGAAAATACCATCAAGGCTCTCCGGGAGATGGGATCTGATGTTCCTGTGCTCTGTGGCGGAGCTGTCCTCACCCAGGAGGTTACCGATAACATAGGCGGTGACTACTATGGCAAGGATGCCATGGAGACAGTCAGGATCTGCGAGAGACTTAACGAGGAAAGAAAGGCGGACAGATAAGATATGGCAAGGATGCGTGCCAAGAGACATATACCTGAAAGACTTGAAGTATGCCACGAGAGGTGGTTCGATGCTCCCATGCTCAACAAGGGCAAGTGGAGGGAAAAGTGCGGCTTCCCTGAAGACGCAAAGATCTTCCTGGAGATAGGATGCGGCAAGGGCAAGTTCTGTACTGAGACTGCTCCAAAATATCCGGACGTCCTTTATATCGCCCTTGAAAGAGACACTTCAGTCATCCTGGCCGCCATCGAAAAGGCCCACAGGGAGGAGGTCCCCAATCTCTTTTTCCTAAATGCCGATGCAGGACTTCTCGAAAACTACTTCTCCGAGGATGAGATCGACAGGATATATATCAATTTCTGCGATCCCTGGTCCAGGAGGAATAAGCCCAAGCGCCGCCTTACATACAGGGCTTTTCTTGAGCAGTATAAGGTCCTTCTCAAAGAGCACGGACAGATCCACTTCAAGACTGATAACGATGAGCTGTATGATTTTTCCCTGGAGGAATTCAAGGAGTGCGGCTTTGCTCTTTCCGAGCTTACACGTGACCTTCATAACTCCGAGTGGGATAAGGACAATGTAAGGACCGAGTTCGAGCAGAAGTTCGCAGATCAGGGTATCGGTATCAAGAGGGCTGTAGCTTCCCTCTGATCAGGTGTTTCCCCCGGAGCGCAGATGCTCGTTCTTCCATTTCATAAGGGGGTCTGAGAACGGGCTGGTGATGATAAATCCCATTATCAGCATTCCGAAGGATACTCCCAGGGTCAGTCCCTTTATAATTCCCCAGAGGCCGGTGTCTATATCAGGTCCGAAGAATATCGCTATAAGATAGAAGATCATGGCGAGGATCGCCCCTATGAACATGAGGTTCATCCTTTTTTTGACCTTTTCCTTAAGTTCCTGTGTATAGTCTGCTGCCTGTAAAAGCGTATCTTTAAGTTCTTTATCCATATTATCGTCTCTCCTTTGGCCGTTGAAGATATCTCTCAGGTCAACGTCATAGAGATCGGCAAGTTCCACAAGCACTTCGAGATCGGGCATATTGCTGCCTGTCTCCCATCTGGAAACGGTCCTTCTGGTGACGAACAGTTTATCTGCAAGCTGCTCCTGTGTAAGTCCCTTTTCCTTACGAAGCTCCTTCAAAAATTCACCGATCCTGCGTTGATCCATCTGTCAGTCCTCCGGATTTGTTTTCTTTCTACAAGGATTATAACCTTTTCTTCCTGTTTTCCAATTGATGACATTTGCTGCTGCCAGAAGTGCAAGGCCTACGGCCAGGTAGCTGTTGGATTCTTCTATTATCATTGAAGCGATAATAAATCCTATTGATGCTACTGCTAATACCAGTCTTACTGCTGTTAAGATCTTGTTGCTCATATTGTTGTTCTCCTTTGGGTTTGATGAGCTCATGGTACATCTGCCGGGGCGGCCGTAACAGGACACAAAGCGGGCAAATGGGCGAAAACTCTGGATGGGACATGGTGTGTCCCACGGCTCTGGGTTCTTTTTTCGGGGTGTATATCCGGGTATTTTTCGGTTGCGAAAATCATTTCGTGGCAAATTCGAATGAAGTTGTATTTTTGTGCTTTATCACGGAGAATTTGTGGGAATGTTTTGTTGAAACCCCTGACATAATGTTGTAATATTTTAGCGGTGCAAAAGCACAAATAGTAATTATAAAATCCCTATATAGAGATGGGATGTTTTAGGAGGAATTTTCATATGGCAGTTAAAGTTGCGATTAACGGTTTCGGTCGTATCGGTCGTCTTGCTTTCAGACAGATGTTCGGTGCTGAGGGTTACGAGGTAGTTGCTATCAACGATCTTACAAAGCCTTCCATGCTCGCTCACCTTCTTAAGTACGACACAGCTCAGGGCGGATATGCTGGTGTATTCGGCGAGAATAAGCACACAGTTACATCTGACGACGAGGCTAACACAATCACAGTAGACGGCAAGACACTTCAGATCTACAAGGAAGCTGACGCTAACAACCTTCCTTGGGGACAGCTCGGTGTAGACGTTGTTCTTGAGTGCACAGGTTTCTATACATCTAAGGATAAGGCACAGGCTCACATCAACGCTGGTGCTAAGAAGGTAGTTATCTCTGCTCCCGCTGGTAACGATCTTCCTACAATCGTTTACAACGTAAACCACACAACACTTACAGCTGATGACAAGATCATCTCTGCTGCTTCCTGCACAACAAACTGCCTTGCTCCTATGACAAAGGCTCTTAACGATTATGCTCCTATCCAGAGCGGTATCATGACAACAGTTCACGCTTACACAGGTGATCAGATGATCCTTGACGGCCCTCAGAGAAAGGGTGACCTTCAGAGAGCTAGAGCTGGTGCTGCTAACATCGTACCTAACTCCACAGGTGCTGCTAAGGCTATCGGCCTTGTAATCCCTGAGCTTAACGGTAAGCTTATCGGTGCTGCTCAGAGAGTTCCTACAGCTACAGGTTCCACAACAATCCTTCACGCTGTTGTTAAGGGTGAGGCTACAGTTGAGGGCATCAACGCTGCTATGAAGGCTGCTACAACAGAGTCCTTCGGTTACACAGAGGAGAAGCTCGTTTCTTCTGACATCATCGGAATGAGATTCGGTTCTCTCTTCGATGCTAACCAGACAATGGTTTCCAAGATGGACGATGGTAACTCCCTTGTACAGGTTGTTTCCTGGTACGACAACGAGAATTCCTACACATCTCAGATGGTAAGAACAATCAAGTACTTCGCAGAGCTTGGCTAATAACTAGCATAAGATCAGTATCCAAGACGGCTGTCCTTACGGGCAGCCGTTTTATTTTGCAGTATTTACCATATGTTTAAATACTTAAATGAATTTTCGGGCGATATATTGTATAATGAGTTGTAAGCATTTTTTACGGAGGTACAGTTTATGGCACTTTTTGATCCGAAAGCCAAGACAATTGCAGCATACCAGAAGTCGATCGATGACAAGAACGCATCTATCTCCAGATATTTCGATGAGGTCGGTCGTCTTTACTATACACAGTTCAAGGACATGAACGTTGATAACACTAAGGACATCAACACACGCTGTGAGGCGATCACACGTCTTAATAATGAGATCGAAGATCTTAAGCTCAAGATCCTCTTCGAGAAGGGCCTCAAGCTCTGCCCCAACTGCCGTACAGAAAACAATCTCGAGTATGCTTTCTGCTATAAGTGCGGAGCAAGATTCGATGAGGCTAAGCCCTCTGAGCCTAAGGCTGAAGCTCCTGCAGCACCTGCTGAAGAGCCTGCAGCTGCTCCCGCAGAAGAGGCAAAGACAGAAGAGTGATCTTTTGTTGATACGAAATCCAAGGCAGCCGGACATGATCCGGCTGTCTTTTATTTTTGCCTAAATAGGTTTACAGACAGTTAATAAAGTTTGATTTATAATAAATGTAAGGTAGATATCAGCTACCTTGAAGTTCACTATAGGAAGGATGTGATTCCATGAAGATCACGACACAGGGCAAAGGTATCAAGATCGGTGAGAGACTCGAAGGCAAGATCACTGCCAAGATGTCTAAGTTTGACAAGTACTTCGGTGAAGAAGGTTCTTTCAATGTAAGGATCAGACCCGAAGGAAGCCTGATGGTAGTTGAGATCACGTTGAAGCTTGACAACAAGATCTACAGAGCCGAGGCTCGTGACGAAGAGATCCTTACTGCTGTGGACAAGACTGTTGATAAGCTTGAGTCACAGATCAGGAAGCAGAAGACAAAACTTCTCAAGAAGAAGAAGGATTATCCTCAGATCGCAAACTACCTTGAAGAGGATAACAGCGCAGATTTCGATTACGAGATCGAGAACGAGACCAAGATCACAAGAAAGAAGACATTCGCTCTTCGTCCCATGACATCAGAAGATGCAATGCTCCAGATGGAGATGCTGGGACACAACTTCTTCGTATATCTTGATTCTGACACCGATTCCGTATGCGTCATCTACAGAAGAAAAGACGGAAACTACGGTCTCCTTGAGCCGGAGTACTGATATATAAGTAGTATATAGTCGAATCTAAGGGCTGCCTCCGGGCAGCCCTTTTTTATTGCTCTGATTTCTCCCGGGAAGTCTCCCTATAGGGAGAGGTTGTTGGCAATTTCGGGCTATTTTCCATCAGAAACGGCTGATTTCTCCCGGGAAGTCTCCCTATAGGGAGAGGTTGTTGGCAATTTC
>Ga0129307_1000745_pt1 | contig 45615 bp, 52 predicted proteins | sample P1105metagenome_FD_94437 | JGI IMG/M metagenome (GOLD analysis project Ga0129307, IMG submission 94437) | Capybara group fecal microbial communities from Wisconsin, USA - P1105 metagenome | ecosystem: Host-associated > Mammals > Digestive system > Large intestine > Fecal | place: USA: Wisconsin...
CCAATCCATAGATGATTGCATTCCTCAGCTTAAGGAAATAGCCGAAGAACAACTAAAACTATTGGCGGCATAACGCCAAATGGGACCTAAAGGTAATTTACACACAAAAAAGGACTTGACCGACAACTGGGATGCTATTACGCCTATATTTAAGTTTTCACCAACTGTTAGAAAGGTGATTTATACAACTAACGCTATCGAATCGCTAAATTCCACATACCGGAAGCTAAACCGTCAAAAGAGCGTATTTCCGAGCGATACGGCTTTAATGAAAGCCTTATATTTGGCTACCTTCGAAGCAACAAAGAAGTGGACAACAACCATTCGGAACTGGGGTCAGGTCTATGGCGAGCTTTGCATCATGTACGAAGGACGACTACCTGAATAAACTCAGCACAGGACAGATTTAACAGGCGGCAATACCGCCTGCTATTGACATGCCTCAAAAAACTTGATATATATAATCATAGGGCGAAAAGCTTCATCATGGAGCCAGGCGCCCTAAAATTATCATAGAAGATTCAATTTACAGAAATAAATTCGCATCTCTTTAAAAATATATCCTGTATATCTTTCAGCGAAAAAATGCTTTGATAATGTATATCTCGCTGATGTCAGAGCAATAGAGGCTACTCTGATAGGTGATTGTAATACTTATATACGAGACCTTTATACCAGTGATTTAGACCTAGATTTTAGTAAGATTGAAATATTCACAGCCTTGCAGCAACTTTCATTTACTTCCTATGGTAGAGACACATTTTCTACTCTTTCACTGCTTATAGATAGTTTTCTTATACAGGGAGACTTTATAAGTGTTGGGGTTGCAGATTCAGCATTAGTAACATTCTCGCAGAATTTAAAATTGAGCACAGAGCAGAAGAATGAGTTGATCGATCTTTTAGAATCGAGGTATGCAGTAAGTGGTTCTAAAAAGATTGAATATCTATTGAAGCGAGTAGAAGATAATTTAGCAATCCAGCATGGTCAGAGCACAGAAATTAAAGTTTTACAGGACAATGGTTTAGGTATAGAGACTATCCAATCATCTTCAATTTTTTCTAAATAGTCTCAGCAGTTAGAACCACCCCTTTGGCTACAAAGAAACCTCTTCCAATTTCCTATAACATAGTGTAGAACGAAAAAGAGCGAGGAGTAGTAACTAATTACTACTCCAAGAGAGGAAAAGGTGAACACTATGAAAAAGTTTACAATTAAAAGTTTAGCAATAACTCTAGCATTAACTTTACTTACAACCATAGCACAGACAATCCCAGCAGAAGCAAAGGCATCTCCAAAACTTTCTTACAAAACAGCTATTCTCTGTGCGCCTTCATGGGATTTGAAAGGTACCAGTGTACAGTTTAAAGTGAAGAACGCAGGCGGTAAAAAAGTAACTTGGAAGTCCTCTAACAAAGCAGTAGCAACCGTAACTTCCAAAGGTTTAGTAAAACCTTTAAAGAGAGGTAACACAACTATTACTGCCAAGGTAGGAAACAAGACTCTTAGTAAAACAGTTCACGTTCACAAACATACCTTTGACTACTACAACCCCGACAAAGGTTGCAAGTACTGCAAACACAAGACTCCATCATACTTTTACTCTGTAAAGACAGCAAGAAGAGATATGGAACAGTTTGTTAAGGATATTACTACCCCGGGAATGACTGATGCAGAAAAGATGAGAAACTTCCGAGAGTGGGATTCTGAGGCTCACTGTGGTCCTGGTCTATGTTACTCAGATGATTTTTCTACATTAATTCTTGAGCAAAATCCCTATTTACCAAAAACTGCATATAAATATATCCCAGATTGGTATTCAGCAGATTTGTCTGACCCCGAGACTTTTGAAGATATTGAAGACAAAATCATGGACGAATGGTGCAAGCCACGCTACGATAAGTACGGTCAGCAAATTCCAAGAGTAACTATGGCGGAACCATCCTTCGCAGAGGGCTATGATGGTTTGTGCGGTAATAACATGGATCGTACAGCACTCTTTTGTCAAGTAGCAGGAATTGAGTATATGTGCATTGAAGGTACTATAGAGGGTACACTTCATGGAGCATGCCTCTATAAGATTGATGGAAAGTGGTATACTACAGATGGGTGGGGCTACCTTGATGATGTAAACGGCAAGGGAGATCATTCCCTTTGCAAGGCAGACTTTGCTAAGGGTGGAGTATACCAGCATATGAAAGCCTATGGACTTTTCACAGTATCCCCTTTGTATGAACTTGGTTTGATAAATAATGAGGAGCGCCTTGCGCTAGGAGAAGCTGCTGAGCGGAATATTCTTCCAGTAGAACTCAGACCATAATATAAATGAAGGAGAGTCTTTAGACTCTCCTTCATTTATATATTACTATTCTTAGCTCGGGATAGTAACTAATTCCTGTTAAACTTGAGGATTTGTTTCTTCCATAAGTTATAGTTTAGGAACTTTGCGAGAAAACTCGGCATTGAGTACCATGTACTCCTTCAGTTCCTTTTCTATGCCGTATGGGTTTTCGGTTCTACTCAAGTACTCGCCTAGAGTATTAGAGAGCAAGTCACAGAGTTCCTATTACAAGTATGTCTGCGTGGTAATCATAAAAAGACTTACTCTTGTGTTTTCAGGTATTTAGTCGACTTTAGACAAAAATTCTGGGGCTAGATTTATGAGTAACTTCATTCTCTTAGCGTACTCTACCATGCTCTCATTTGTGCCTGGATTGCCCGGTAAGGTTACAAATTCACCATTAAGAAGTGCGGCAAGTTTAAAATCATAAAATACTATGGTTGAATAAACACCGCATAAAATTTCAGCATGTTCTTTGAGATTTTCTAAATTGTCAGCCAAATTAGGAGATTTTAGCAATTCTGTAAACCCCTCTATTACGCTCATTTCCTCTTTAACTGCATTATTTAGCTTATCTAAATTACTGATTTCTTTCTCTGAATAGAGTTCTAATAACTCTTTATGTAGGAAGATATTAGCTGCCACATCCTATACTATGAAGTGGGGAAACGAAGAAAAGCAGAAACATAACCGTAAAACAGAAATATCATCAGAACTAGCGCACCAGCGAATTCGCTCCGTTTTATATGACTTCAAAACTTATGTAAGGGATGAAGTTCTCACTGATTATGCAAAACAGCGAAGAAAGCAACCGATAAAGAGTGGTCATACATTATTGTAGGTGCAGATGCTTGCGTGTCCAACTAGGGATACCAAAACACAGTTTACTGAAATACCAAAGATTTAGAGAGCGCGAGAAAAAGCAAAGGTTAAAGAGAAAGAGTTAATTAGAATTTCTTGTTAGTCTTCAGTTTCTCATAAAAATACAATATATGGCACCCTGACATGAAGTACACAGAGATAGTTGAGTGAAAAAATCTAAAAAGGTTCACTTAACTATCTTGACATACTTCAGTTAGTGTGCTATCCTATTCTCACAAGGAGGTATTTACCATGACAAATACATCAAATGAGTTAAGGTTTAATGGCTACTATAGTCTTGTATCATCAAAAGACATTTCGATGCTTACAGGGATTAAGTCTTCCGATCTCTCTAATAGAAAGAGAAACAATGCAGATTTTCCTCAAGATCGAAATAATGAACAGGGTGCTCCTATATATTTTTACGGAGATGTCATGCGGTGGGCATTTTCTCATGGCATAAAAATTAACGGCAAGGAAGTAATTTACCGCGAGATAGAGCTTTTGGAAAGAGAATCAATGAACCCTACACTCAACATAGCCATAGTGGGTAGGCCGGGTAGTAGAAAGAGTTTTACCGCAAGTTATTTTTATGAAGATCCCGTATTTATGAGACAAGCACTTTGCGGTGAAGGAACTGACTATACGCAGATTCCGACAAAACTGGTTGTTGATGGCAGTTCGCCGTTTTTTAGATGTACAGTTTCCGAAGACTTGAAAGAAAAGATTCCGGAGGAGCTTACGCAGTATATTAATGAAGGCGTTGCGATTGATCCGAATTCTCCTGATTTTCAGATGGCCATGCGAAAAATTACTGACTGGTTGAGATATCTCCACAACGAGGAAGGAATGCTGGATCTTGATAAGAAGACATCTTTAGAACTGTTCGGTAGGCCAAGCTTGATGTCTAAGCATATCATGGAGAGAACAGGAAAAAGAGTAATAACGATTACTGATTATCCTGGTAACGCGGGTGACTATACATTTGATAAACTTGGTCGTCAGGATGTAGTACTCATCGCAATGAGAAAGGAAGGCATGCAAGATTTTATTTCGTCAATTAATGAACTTGCAACTTTGATAGGAACAAATCCGGTTATCTTCTCGTATGGTGTGCAGGGAAGTGCAACTGATGAGGAGGAGTACAATGAGGAATTTGAGACCGGTAAAGATGCTATGCAAGCATTTGAAGGTGGATTAATTAAAGCATTCGATAATGACTATATTATTACAAGCTCAATAAATGCTTTGCATCCTACAGATCACTTCCTTGTGCTTCCGGCTTTCAATCCTAGAAAACTAAAAGCGGTAGAGGAGTGCTATACTTCACGACTTGAGGATATGATTATTAAGGAGTTCAATTCCCGAATTACCCCTGATAAGGTTGCTGATGTATTGGGCGAGTCTGGTGTTGAGGTATCTGAGATACTAAGGTTTATTAATGAAGCTCTCTATGTCCCTAAAACACAGCCTGTAGATGTATCAAGTCATAAAGCTGCTGTGGATATTTTCAAGAATAAAAAGCATGCCAGGGTTAAATCGCAAGATGATTATCGTATTCTTGAAATGGTTGATAGCTGTAGTTTGGATGAACTGACTAAAGCGCGTGATAGACTAAAGCAGTATACTGTATCAAACTGTAAAGAACCGTGGAAACAGGTGCTCGTAACATATATTTATCAGACTATAGATAGGACCCTTAAAATGTTCCCAGGAGTCGGAATAGGTACGCATCCTTGGGAGGATTCTCCGGCCGTAACAATGAGAGCGTGTGAAAGCATTTTTGCAGAAGATCTTTATAATGCGCTAAAGGACTATGCAGAACGTACAGAGTATAGTTATGAAGAGCGTGCCGATATAACATCAAAGTATCGAACCACCCTTAGTGACAATAGTATTTTGAGTAAAAGCTGGAATTGCGCTGCTGCAAATCCGTACACCATTACCTCGCTAAAAATCCTCCTTAAGAGTGGACTGCTTGAATCTGGATGTAGAGTTGATCAAGAAGAGTCTGACTTAATTCAGGGATGTGTTGTTGCTGGACTCATGTTTCAAGCTGCAGTAGATATCTATACCGATATCTTACGAGGCATGAACAAGTATGAAGGGATGGATTCTGTAATTGAACTAGTCCGTGAAAGATTTGAAGAGGCAAAGAACTCGTAGTATATAAGATGGATGGTAAGGTGCGTAAGTATGGAATCTGTCAAATCTATATACAAGCTGAAGAAGGATGGCCAACGGATACGCATGTTTGACTTTATATATGAAATAGCTGTATAAAGTCATCATCGAAAAGACTTTGAAAGGCTGGCTGAGCCTTGATTTTGTGAAGCGAGTTTAACTGACTAACGAATCGTTATTGAGCCTGCAGATGTTGGGAGAAATCCTTATGCTTGCAGGCTTTTTTACGTTTCCGGAGAAAAAACTTGACAAGCTAACGATTTATAGCTACAATAAGGCTAACTTTCGTTAGCGTCGATTGGGAGGATATCATGTCAACAAAGCAAAGAATATTGGATGAAGCATTAACGCTGTTTGCTAAGAACGGATATGACGGAACTGGCGTAGATCTGATTGCTGAACGTGTCGGCATCAAGGGACCTTCCCTCTATAAGCACTATAAGGGGAAGGAAGAAATTCTAAATGCCCTGATAGATGCGGCTGAGGAACGTTATGAGGAGTACTTCGGATCGGAGAAGCATATCGGGAAACTGCCTCAGAGCCGGGAGGAGTTTATAAAGGTGACGATGGAAAGAATCTCATTTACGATGCGGGATCCCGTAATCCGTAAAACGCGGATGCTTTTTGTTCAGGAACAGTTCAGAAATGAAAGGATTTCCGAGGCTACGACCAGGCATCAGCTGGACGGAATACAGAGGATGTTTGCAAAGATCATCAAAGGAATGATGGATGAAGGTATCGTTAAGAATGATGATCCGGAACTGCTTGCGGTAGAACTTACCGCGCCTGCTGTTCTGCAGATTGCAAGGTCGGACAGGCAGCCGCAATATGAGGAAGAATGCATGGAATACATCGAAAAGCATTTACGGCATTTTTGTAAGGTATACATGAGAGTGTAATTTCAAATCGAGATTTGACGGAGGAACTGAACATGAAAAATATAATTACGGTACAGCATACTCAATCTGTTCACCATACTAATGGCATGGTAGGCTCTTGGACTGATTGGGAATTAACTGAAACTGGAAAACAACAAGCTGATAATATAGGGAAAAAATTAAAAACCGAATTAACAGGTAAGGACGTTATCATTTATTCGTCGGATTTGATGCGTGCAAAGCAAACAGCAGAAAGTATAGCCTCGAATTTGGGTATCACACCCATCTTAAGAGCAGAATTAAGGGAGCGCAATTTGGGAAAGTGTTGCGGAAAAACAGTGCAGTGGTTGCGCGAAAATATAGAGTGTCAAGAGAATACGATTGATGATCGATTGTTTTCTGATGCCGAAAGCCGTCGTGACGAATGGAATAGATTAAAACCGTTTTTTGATAGCATAATGTCTGATAATAGCGAGAATATCATTATAGTCTCACACGGAGATTTATTAAGTGTATTTAATGCTATGTTCTTAGGGCTAAACGTCGATTCAATAAATAACGGTGAGATATTTGGTCTGGCTGGAGGCGTGTCGCATATGTTTGTAAATAATGAGGGAAAACGATTTATAAAACGTATTAGCGATATGTCTTACATCAGCTAAATTCGAAGTTGTCGTACTCTTGTGAAGATAAATGAGGAGATATGGAAATGGAAGCGGTTATTCGAAAAGTACAGCAAGGTGATGCTAGTAATCTTGCTTATATTCAAACTGAAAGCTGGAAAGCAGCTTTTACGAGCATCCTTGACGCTGAGACATTAACAAAATGTACTAATATTGAACAAGCGACCTCTATGTATCAGAGGCTATTAGATGAGAATAAGGGAAATGGATATCTTCTCACTGTGGACGGAAAACCTCATTGCATTGCATATTGGGATGCGGCAAGAGACTCCGAACTTGTCGGGAAAGCAGAGCTTATTTGTATTCACAGTTTATCTGACAATTGGCGTAAGGGCTATGGTAGTCAGATGATGGATAGAGTTTTGATGGATATTAAGAACTCTGGATATTCAGAAGTGGTACTATGGGTATTTCGGGATAATCTCCCTGCAAGGGCTTTCTATGAAACAAAAGGATTTGCGCTGACGGGGATTTCACAGCCAGCGTTTGGTACAGAAGAAGTCCTTTATTCTAAAAGATTACAATAAGGTGAATTTCTGTATGTTGGGCTGAAGTTTTAGCACGTTATATCGGAAGTTAATCGCACAACTTCAAGTTTTGTTTCATGTTTTTATTAATGAATATTGCTTATAATGTTGCTATAAAGGAGTTTGAAAAATGGATTTAAAGAAAATTGGTGCTTTTATAGCAGCATGTAGAAAGCGACATAAACTAACACAACTTGAACTAGCAGAAGAACTTGGTGTAACAGATCGTTCAGTTTCAAATTGGGAAAATGGAATATGCTTACCCGATGCTAGTTTGTATAGGCAGTTATGTGATATATTACAGATTTCAATCAACGAATTGTTCGCCGGTGAATACCTTTGCGAAGAAAACTATAAGAAAGCAGCTGATGACAACCTGCTGTGTTTATTAGAACATAGACTGTACGAAATGTCTCCTACAGATATAAATTTTGATGATTTTCAGAATGCATTAAGAAGAATATCTGAGGCTACCACGCTGCTGAAAAGATTCGATGATAAGCAAGAAGCTGTATCCTATTTAGTGAACGAGACAGGATTATCATTTGATGAATGTGACAAGGCTTATGATTATTACATGGAAATGTTTTCTTTTTAATTTTTTAATATAAATGAGTATGACAAATCGGAGTTTGAGGAGGAGTAATATGAGCATAATTACGAAAACAATTGACAGCCGAATCCTCGGAAAGGAAATGAATCTGGCAGTTTATCGTCCAGATGTAAATGATAACATCGCCCTGCCGGTTTTGTATTTCCTTCATGGCAGAACAGGCAACGAAAGCCTTCTTCAGTGGCTTGGAATGCAGAAGACAGCAGATGACATGATTGAAGCAGGAAAAATACAGCCCCTGATTGTGGTATGCCCGAATCTGGACAACAGCAGGGGGATCAACTCTGCCAAGCTTTATCGAGAGCTTAAAGGAAAAAACGGCGTCGTCCACAAAGGGCGGTATGAAGACTATCTGCTTGGCGAACTCATACCGTTTGTTGACAATACATTTCATACCATCAGAGGTCGCTCAGCAAGATATATCGGCGGCATTTCCTCCGGGGGATACACTGCTTTAAGTATAGGGTTGAGACACCAGGAACTGTTTTCCAAAATCGGCGGACATATGCCGGCCATTGACTTGTCCTACGCAGATGAAGACGAGTGTTATTTCGCGGATGAAACGATGTGGCTGAAAAACGACCCAATTTCCATTGCGAAACAGACGTTATTTGATGATTTGCAAGTATTTCTGGACGATGGAAAAGAAGACGAGGGGCAGTTCTATCGCGCTTGCGAAAAACTGTTTCAACTGCTACGGCAGAACGGAGCTGATGTGCAAAACCACCTGTTTGAGGGGAATCACAGCGGAGACTACATCAAGTCTAACATGGAAACCTATCTCCAATTCTATAGCTTGCACACAAATTCGAATTTGTCGGGCTGATAATAAGCAAAACCGAAAGACATTCCGTTTGACTCTACTTTCCGTAGGTACCGTTATCAGAAAAAATGATTTACAATCTGTGCATGGAGGTGAAAACGAATATGAACCAATATGTTACAGGCGCAGTGATACGGACACTGCGGGAAAAGAACAGGATGACACAGCTTCAGCTGGCGGAAAAGCTGGGAGTAAGCGATAAAAGTGTTTCAAAATGGGAAACTTCGAGAGGGCTTCCGGATATTACCCTGCTGGAGCCTATTGCGGAGGCATTCAGCATATCGGTGACGGAGCTGATATCAGGCAATACCATTCATAATGCGAACATATCGGCAAATATGCTGCGGTCAAAGTTTTATGTCTGCCCAGTCTGCGGGAATGTAATACACAGCATGGGCGAAGCGGCGATTCATTGTCACGGCATCCAGCTTATGCCTTTAGAGCCGGAACAGACAGATGAGCATCATATGATATTCATCGAGCGTGTTGAGGATGAGTATTATGTGCGGATCGACCACAGCATGACAAAGGAGCATTATATTTCTTTTGTTGCGGCGGCTTCATCCGATGATATGCAGATGCGCACGCTCTATCCGGAAGGGAACGCTGAAGCAAGATTTAAGATAAGGGGAGTCAGAAGAATCTTCTTTTACTGCAATCGTGATGGCCTGTTTTCGATTGATCCGGTAAAGGGCATTGATGACAAAGAAAGCGGATACGATGATACGCAGGAACGCAGGGAACTGGAGAAGGCGGCAGATATGCTGTTTGGATAGGACAGATTTGAACAGGAAATGACAGGATGATCCCTCCCTAATCAGATATACTGATCGTGTCAGAGTCAAGGAAAGGTTGCTAAGTGTCAGTGACAGCGTCTAGCAACGGCTGCAAAAACATCCAGTGGATGTTTTCGAGAGAGGAGAACAGATAAGATGGAGTGGCTTACCAGCATTCGTACAGCAATCGATTATATGGAAGAGCATCTGAAAGATAACATCAGTGCGCAGGATGTAGCAGATCAGGTGTATCTGTCTCCGTTCTTTTTTCAGAGGGGTTTTTCTCTGATGACCGGATACGGTATCGGAGAGTACATTAGGAACCGAAGGCTGTACCAAGCGGCAGTGGATCTGAAGGAGACGGATGATAAAGTGATTGACATTGCATTTCGGTATGGGTATGAAACGCCGGAAAGCTTTACAAAAGCATTCTCCCGCTTTCACGGTGTAACACCGTCACAGGTGCGAAGTGGTGCAACCGTCAGGATGTTCCTTCCGCTGACAGTAAAACTACAGGTTCAAGGAGGCAATCAAATGAATTGCAAAATTACAAAAATGTTTAAGTTTAAGGTAATCGGTTTTCAAAAGGAATTTGATAATGATACCGCTTACCAGGAAATTCCGAAGTTCTGGGACGAGATCTGCGAGAAGTATGCGGCAAATGTTTATGCAGGGAATGCCCCGGCAAATCCTTATGAGAAGGCTATCGTGGAGAACTGCATCGGTGAGTACGGTGTCTGCATCGACGATATCGGAGATGGAAAGTTCCGTTATCTTGTGGCCGGTAAGTATGCCGGAGGAGAAGTTCCCGAAGGAATGGTGGTCTATGAGTTCCCTGGAGGTGACTGGGCAGTGTTTGACTGTATCGGTTCTATCCCGGAGGCATTGCAGAGCCTGAATACACAGATTTTCAAAGAGTGGCTTCCGGGGAATCCGGACTATGAACTTTGCGGGAATGCATCTGCAGAGTGGTATGACTGTGTAAATGGGGAAAAGACGGATAAGGATTATCACAGTGCAATCTGGATCCCGGTGAAGAAGAAAGATTGAAACAAATGAGTGTATTGTCTGGAAGAGAAGGAACGGGCGACCGTTTCTTCTTTTCGTGATTGAAAAGATTGCCGGAGTATGGCTATAAGGTCGTGAACAGCCAGGGAAGGATGTAGTGCAATGACTACATGGCAGAATGTGATTCGTAGAATTTCATAAAAAATAGGGGTTGAAGTATAAAAAAACACTTTGTAGAATGAAGGTATCGAGCGCTCGATGAGATTAAATTAAGGAGGTTCACAAGATGAACGAGATAAAAATTTGTCCCATCGGAAAGATTGTTAATGGAAGTGAAATTAAGATTGTCCTAGACCAAAAGTACGCAGAAGCATTAAAGGGTCTTGATGGCTTTAGCCATGTTCAAATCCTTTGGTGGATGGGTGGCTGTGATAATGAAGACGACCGCAATGTAGTGGTAGAGGAGAAGCCATATAAAAATGGACCGGATGAAATAGGTGTATTTGCACTTAGATCACCGGAGAGACCAAATCCTATTGCTGTATCAAATGCAAGCATTGCATATGTAGATGAGAAGGCAGGAATTGTTGGGTTATACTACATTGATGCATTTGATGGGAGCCAGGTGCTTGACCTAAAGCCGTATACACCTAGCATTGACCGTGTAGAAAATCCTAAAACCCCTGATTGGTGCAGCCATTGGCCAAAGTCATATGAGGAAAGTGAAAGCTTTGACTGGGGAGCTGAGTTCAATTTTTAGGAGGTGGTTGCTATGGCGCTTGCAGATTACATAAATGAAAAGCCCACAATATACACGGACGGGTTGATTATTCGACCAATGAAAAAAGAGGATGTTCCTGCATTAAAGGAATGGATGTCAGATAAATCTATTTATACATATTGGGGAAAAGGCCCAAGCAAGGCTGAAATAAATCCTGAGATATTATTTATAAAGGATGAGAAGCCATCAAAAAGCTTCCATCTGGGAATAGCATTAAAAGAGACTGATAAAGTCGTTGGCGATTTATGGATTTATCTGATAGAAAAAGACCGTATGGCTTCAGTAGCTATTAGGTTATCAAAGGCTGTTCATGGATGTGGCTATGGAACGGAGGCACTTAATGCGATTACAAGATTCTGCTTCGAACATACAGAACTTCAAAGAATCTGGACAGAGGTAGATGTTCGAAATGTAGCATCCTGTAGGATCCTTGAAAAATGTGGTTATACGAAAGAAGGGCATATCAGACAGGGGAAAATGGTAAATACATGGTGTGATTATTATATTTACGGGATTTTATCTTCAGATATGAGCTAAATAAATAAGTGTAAAGCAGGCTCAGAGACGGAGCAGGTTCATGTATCTGATTTGCATCAGAATCCCAATGACCAATCCTTTGAGACAAAGAGAACTATGTATTGGAGCTGGAAATGGTGATAAACCATACCAGCTCCGTTTTTAATCTGAGAATGGCCTTGCAAAATAGGAAGAACGGACAGAGATCCCATACAGCGTGTCATGGGACAAGCGGGAACATGCTACCCAGAATTACCGCATATTGCTTTAATCATATATTGCGATGATTCTTCAGCGCTTGAGTTGGTTTTGCATAGCATGCTAAAGTATCGGAACAAATGGCTTAAAGATGCTCTTGGAACGGAACGGTTTTTAACATCACCTCAGGAGATAAAAAAGTATTATTCGATGCTGAGTAACTAATTTGATCCCATGCTGTGTTAATATTTAATTCATTGCTTTTAGAAGTATTTTGTGATATTGTTTGTATATACAACTGTTTGCATATACGTACAAGGGGGCTATATGACTATAAGTGAAAGGCTATTTCGGATAATGGAAGAAAGGAATATATCGATTCCGGAACTGTCGCGTATGACAGGGATTTCCAGACATACGATTTTTGACTGGCGTAAGAAGAATACGAATCCCGGTGCAGGTAAGATTATGGTGATTTGTGAGGCACTGCAGATTACACCGGAGCAACTGCTTACTGGGAGGGTGGATGAAGAAGAGAGGGAAGATAATTCTTCTGTTGGTGCTGAAGATATTGAAATTCAGATTATGAAAGAATTCCATAATTTGTCGGACTTGAAGAAGAAGAGACTATTAGCATATGTGAGTATGCTTAAAAACACAAAGGGGTAGATGTGGGTGACAAGAAATACGGAAATAAGAACAAATGCTGAGGGGAAGCGGATTGTACGAATTAATGATATTCGATTTAAGGGGAAACGATCAGTAAACTGGAATGAAGTTAAAGAGTATATCAAGGAATATGTAGGCAATATGTACCAAATTTCTGATGGAGAAGACGTTATTTTCATTGGAACGGATTTGCCGGATGAATACACCGGATCAAGATATACGTACGAACTTATGGGAGGCATTGCAAAAGCAAAAGCGAATGCTGCTCAAGGCATTCCTGAATTGATAGAGATAGCAGACAACAAAAGGTTTAGAGAGAATCAGGATAAAAGGCATCTTCGAAATGCTAGATATGGATGGTATCGGTATGATTCCAGGTTCGAATTACCTGTATTTGGGCAGGATGGAAGTGTCGAACGATACAATGCATATAAAGCGACTATGCTTGTTAGACATTCAGTAGATGGAAAAATGTATTTATATGACATTTTAGACATAAAAAAAGAAACGAGCAACTCCCTCGGTTCATAAAGAACTTACCGGACACAAAACCCATTTCTTAAGTCACATAATATCAGATGATGCCTGAAAAGTCAATGACTATCCGGTTGACTAGGATAAAAGAACCGACTATACTGTAACCATACAAACCATTGGGGGGAGGCGGAAGCCAATGTTGAACATCGTGCTGCAAAGTTGCGCAATGGTCATGCTCTTTGTGGTATTTCTGATTTTTGTAAAAGAAAAAAGTCTGGATCTTTACAGCCGACGGCGGTATTTTTGGACGTTGTTGTCTGGGATTCTGTGCCTTTCACTGGATATTGCTTCTATTTTTGGTATCTACGGAGCTACAGTAGGGACGTTTCCTGTGGTGGGAACACAGCTGATCTGTAAGCTGTATGTGGTATCTCTGGCTTTTCAGAGCTATCAGGGTTTTCTGTATGCGGCAGGAGAATTCTTTGCGGAAAATTCACATAAATTGTTAAAACGATTATATCAGATATGGTTCTGTCTGGGCGCTGTGGCCATTATGGCATTGCCGATTCGGTATATTATGTGGGGAAGAGTGGTTTATTCCTATGGCCCTTCTACTGAGGCAACCTATATTGTGACGGTGGTTTTCATTATATCCACCATTGTTATGGCGTTTCGGGGGACAGAACAGGCTTCGGAAAGAAGGCGGTGGGCGATTTTGCTGTGGCAGGGATGCTGGCTTGCGGCAGCGCTTATTCAGTTATTTAATAAAGAACTGCTTTTGGTGGGATTTGCATCTGCCTTTGGTATGGTGTTAATTTATGCGGAACTGGAGAATCCTCACGAAGGAATTGACCGTGCCAGTGGATTGTTTACATCCAATGCATTACTGGATTACGTAAATGATGCTTATCAGCATCGCAGGAGCTTTGAGGCAGTGCATATCTATTTGTATGCTCAGACCGGAAGCTTTGACCCGGATGTGAAAAAAAGAATACTGGTGCAGACTGCCAATTATTTTTATAGCAGAAAGTCTATGTATGTGTTCCGGAATACGGAGAATGAAATTCTGGTGCTGTTTCATGGGCGGAGGCTGGAAACGGCGGAGATTCGCAGCCTGGTGAAGGGATTGGCGGAGGTTATTGCGTTTCCGGTTTCCCTGCATACGTTGGTAGTGCCGGACAGTGCCGCTTTTAGCAGTGCGGAAGAATTTTTAAGACTACCCACCTATTTTGCCAGAGAGCTGGAGGCAAAAGAAGAGGTTGTGGTTGATGAAGCGGCTATGGAGGGCTTCCGGGAATACGGCAAGATTAAGGAAATGATTCAGTCTGCGCTAACGGAGAATCGAGTAGAGGTATTTTATCAGCCTTTTTACAATGTGCAGACTGGGAAGTTTACCTCTGCAGAGGCGTTGGTACGTATCCGGGATAAGGAAGGCCCCATTATTCCCCCGGGGAAATTTATTCCCATTGCGGAAGAAAATGGTTTGATTGTGCCTTTGGGAATTGAGATATTCCGGCAGGTATGTGAATTTTTAGCTACAGGCAAACCGAAGGATTTGGGAATTACCCACATTGAGGTGAACCTCTCCATTGCCCAGTTTGATGATGAGAATCCATCTGCTTTCGTACGAGAGATTATGGAACAGTATCAGGTGGATCCAAAGATGATTAATCTGGAGATTACGGAAACGGTGTCCCAGAATACCAAGAAAAAGATTTTGAAAAATATGGAGAAGCTGATTAATGCAGGTATCAACTTCTCGTTGGATGACTTTGGAACCGGACGATCCAATCTGGATTATTTCCTAGAAATGCCGGTTCAGGTTATTAAATTCGATTATAGCTTTACCCAGGGTTATTTTAAGAGTGAGAAAGCAAAGCTGGTTATTGAAAATATGATTGAGCTGATGCACAGCATGGGTATGGCCATTGTATCGGAAGGCGTTGAGACGAAGGAACAGTTTGAGACCATGTGTGGTCTGGGAGTAGAATATATTCAGGGCTTTTATTTTTCCAAGCCTCTCCCGAAGGAGGAATTCATTGCCTTCTTAGAAAAGCATAGGGCGGAGGAGTAATATGGCATTTTACGAGGATACGCCCCTTCCGGTATCGGTGCCGGGAATCGGGTATACCTTAAAACACCGGCTGGCGGTGGAGAAGTTGATTATATACTATTGCGGTCAGGCAGTGGGTAGAGAAGACGGAAATGGCGAGATTTTTACCAAAGAAGATTTGGACGTTATGCGAAGACGGGGACGCTGCCATGATATGGACAAAATTCTTACCAGCATGTGCTATCCCCAGCTTACAGCGGATTATCTTCATCGACTGTTTGCTACCCATCATGAAGAAGGATTGTTAAGTCCGGAGCAGCGGTCAAAATACGACTGGATGGAAATGATTTTTGATATGGAAAGCGCCAAGTATACCAAACCTGACAAATGGGGAGGCGGCGCTTATGCCTTTGCAAAAAAGCGCAAGCAGAACATCATGCCTTGGCTGATGCCGTATTTTTCACTGTTTGGACTGGATAAAGAGGACAGTGGATTGGTACCTCACATTAAGGAGTCGCTGGAAAGAGATTACTATGAGGCAGATCTTTTAAAGGCGGTGGAGGAATACTTGCATACCACCAGACTTCACTTTTTGAACGGAGTAGCGAGGCTGGATGATAAAGGATTTTGGGAGGTTTTTGATAAACCGGTTCCTTTCCGGCATCCGGCAACAGATCAAAAAGGCGGAACTTTGTTTCACCGTCCATCGGAACTGGTGGAGGCTTCGGAGAATTTTTCTCATCGGGAAATGATGCATGGAGAGTATGAGGCACAGTTGTTTGACATGGATGCCCTTTGCGGGCTGTCGGAAAAGCAACTTCAGGAAGAGAATGAAAAGGCATTGGATTATCTGGATGTTTTGTTTGAAAACGGGAAGCAGCGATAGAAGCAGAAAGGAAGAAATATGAAAGCAAAAAGGAATTATGTAGCATTTGTGCTGCTGATGTTGGCGTTTTTGGCACTTTTGGCAGCAGTATTGAAGGTGGATGTAAAACCCATTGGTCCGGAAGGCAGCAGTATCGGGCTGGCAACCTTGAACGGATATGTGAAAGACACAGTGGGGGTAAGCCTTATCTGGTATCAGGTTACGGAATATCTGGGCTACTTGTCTTTGGCTGTTGTACCGGCCTTCGGTCTTTTTGGCCTGATTCAGCTTATCAGACGCCGCAGTTTTTTAAAGGTGGACACAGACCTTTACATTCTGGCGCTTTTTTACGGATTGGTGGCAGGAACCTACCTATTATTTGAAAAAGTAATTATCAACTATCGCCCGGTGATTTTGGACGAAGGGCTGGAAGCATCTTTTCCTTCCTCCCATTCCATGCTGGTGGTGGCGATTATGGGAACCGCGGCTTATCAGCTGGCAAGTCGGGTAAAAAATGATGGTTTGCGCATATTTTTGGTGGTGTTATGTTGGGTAATTGCCATGACTACAGTAATAGGACGATTGCTTAGCGGTGTTCACTGGTTTACGGACATTATAGCCGGTGCTGTACTGGCGGATGCTTATGTAATGCTGTATGTGGCAGTGGTTCGCAGTCTGAAAATGCGAAAGAGGGATTGACTTTTTCCTAGGTCAATGATAGCATATACAAGTCAATGTACTCGGAGGCGGATAGGTGCTGGTGTGCCTCGCGGTCTTCAAAACCGTTGTGGGGAGTTTGAAGCTTCCCGGGTGAGTTCGATTCTCACCCCCTTCGTTTCTTTAGAAAGTGCCGACAGGATAAGACCTATCGGCGCTTTTTTACGTTAGTTGGTCCTTTTGGTATTTTTCATACTTCTCTTGAAATTCTGTCATTACATAAACATATTTCTCTTGTAAAATCAGAGTGTGAGGGGAAAGTTTCGTTAACCGGAGGTGAGCGAGAATGTCATATAATACGTATTTTGATATTGGCGCGATTATATTGATTCTGGTGTTGGCAACGCACTTTTTTACCACCCAGAGTATTAAAAATAAAGAAACCGTAATGTTTGCTCATATGCTGACAGCCACGCTTTTTGCGGCGATATTCGATGTGCTGTCGGCTTCTTTTGGTGCCCGCTACGGAGAGGTGCCTGTTTGGGTAAATTATCTGTGCGACGAGGTATATCTGGTGGCAACCAATGGTATTACCTATGTTTATTATGCCTATATTTATATTTTGACCAAGAAGAAGGATGTGGGATTCTGGCGTATGGTAGGGGTAGGATTCCCTTATGTTGTGGAGATTGTCCTAATCCTCTCGTCGCCCTACACGGGATGGATTTTTAACTATGATGATGGCAGTTACGCTCATGGAGAACTGTCAATCTTCTTGTACATCGTCTCCTTCGGTTATATTTTGGCCTCCATCGTCCGCACCATTGTATTCCGCAAGGCGCTGAGCAAGGGACGGGCAGGATTTATTATTTGTTATACCTTGGTGATGCTGGTAATGGTCATTTTCCAGGCATTGTATCCTACCTTGATGATTGTGCAGTATGGTGCAGCCATTTCCTGCCTGATTATTTATTTTTCATTGGAAAATCCAGCGGCCTACAAGGATCCGGAATTGAATATCTACAATTTGCGGGCGCTGTATGAGCTTTATCATCATGGTGTACGATCCGGTCGGCATTTCCAGGTGTTTGCCATTAAGGTGGAAGGATTGAAGGACTTAAGTTCTCTTTTCGGCTTGGAGGTACAGGATGAGATTCTGCAGGATGTGGCGGATGTAATTGACGCTCAGGCACAGGAAAAGCAGATGTTCCGTATTTCGGAAGAGGAATTTTGTGTTTTTGGTAAAAAGAGTAGCGATGGCTGGGAAATTTTGAAAAGCAATCTGGGAAATCGTTTCCGTCAGCCCTTTGTTTTTAGGGATATGGAGATTAACCTGGGAGCAAGGATGTGCTTACTGCAGCATCCGCAGGAGTGGCCCAAGGCGGATGATGCCCTTGACATGATTCGTCTGGCACTGCATAAGGCAACAACGGATTCGGAGCAACCGATTGTGCTGGCAGATGAGATGGAACTGGAAGAGGGACGTCGAGATACTTATATCATACAGGCTATGAAGCGCGCTCTTGAAAATCATGGATTCGATATTTACTATCAGCCGATTTACAGTACCAGAGAAGGCCGATTTGTTCAGGCGGAAGCCTTGATTCGCTTATTTGATGAGCGACTTGGAAAGGTGGGACCGGATGAGTTTATTCCGTTGGCAGAGAAAAAAGGTCTCATTACGGAAATCGGAGCTTACGTTTTTTCCGAAGTGTGCACTATGCTGAAACGAGAGCAGCTATGGGAGTGGGGCATTGAGCGTGTGGATGTGAATCTGTCGGGAATCCAGTGTATGCAGGAGAATCTGGCAGAACGGTTGATTGACATTATGGATGCCTATAAGGTGCCGTATAAGGCGATTACCTTTGAAGTAACGGAAACGGCAGCAGTTATTTCCAAGACAGCACTTCGCAGGAACATGGAAATCCTGTTGCAAAAGGGAATTAACTTTTCCATGGATGATTACGGTAGCGGTTATTCCAATACCATGACCATTATCGACTACCCGTTTTCGGATGTAAAGCTGGACAAGTCTATGCTGTGGTCGGCCATGGGAAATACTCAGGCGATGCAGGCGTTAAAGCATACCATTTCCATGTTGGATGATATGGGCTTTGAAATTATTGCAGAAGGAGTGGAAACCACGGAAATGGCGGCGAAGCTGCAGGCACTTGGATGTACGCTTCATCAGGGATTTTACTATGCGAAGCCTTTGGCGGAAGAGGAGTTTATTCAGCTGGTGAAAAACTGCTAGAAGTCCTTGCAAACAGCTGGGCGGTGTATTATACTTAATATAGTTTTATAGGGTGGTGAACAGCCTTGAAATGCGAATCATTTCGAGGCTGTTTTCTTGCATGATGCGTACACCCGGAAAAGGAGAAGACGAAACTATGGGTAAGGTAAATACAAAACGTTTGGTACTGGTTGCCATGCTGGGAGCTATAAGCGCCGTACTGATGTTGTTTGAATTTGTGATTCCCTTTGTGCCACCGTTTATTAAATTTGATTTTTCGGAGCTTGCCATTATTATTGCAGGTTTTGTGTTAGGGCCGATTGATGGTCTTTTGGTTATTTTTATTAAACTGGTATTGAAGTTGATTTTAAAAGGAACTACCACCGCCGGTGTAGGCGAGGTGATGAACTTCTGTGTTTCGGCATTTTATATGTTGCCTTCCGTTTTGATTTATCGTCGGCATAAATCCAAGAAATGGGCAGCGATTTCCATGGGAATCGGAACAGTGGTAGTTAGTGTTATGGCTGTTTTGACCAATTATTTTATTATGTTCCCGGTCTACGCTTGGGCATTCCACATGCCAATGGAGGCGATTGTGGAAATCGGGACCCAGGTTAACCCTAAGATTGACAGCCTGTTTACTATGATGGTTTGGGCGGTATTGCCCTTTAATCTTTTAAAATATTCGGTGATTTCATTGACCACCTTCTTAGTATACAAACGGTTGGCGGGATTTTTACGAAATACCATTTTGAAGTAGTGTAGTTTTAGAAAAGTGCAAGTGGAGGCAAGGATGAACATTGTTTTGGTTGCCATCAATACGAAATTTATCCATTCCAATTTGGCAGTATATGCTTTAAGAGCGTATGCAAAAGAGAAGGGAGAAGAGGTTACGGTTTGTGAGTATACCATTAATCACGATGCCGATGCCATTCTTCAGGATTTATACGAGAGAAAGCCGGACGTAGTGGCTTTCTCCTGTTATTTATGGAATTATGTATATATCAACGAGCTGACAAGGGAGTTGTCTCGTTTAATGCCAACCCTTCCCATCTGGTTGGGAGGTCCGGAGGTTTCCTACGAATCCGAGAATCATTTGAAAGAACATCCGGAGGTAAAAGGAATTCTTTTGGGAGAAGGAGAAGCCACCTTTTTCGAATTGTGTCGGTTTTATCGGCAAGGCGGAAGTCTTTCCGATATTGCGGGCATGGTGTATCGGGAGGGAGAGCAACTAATCAGGACCAAAGCGAGAGAATGCCTGGATATGGCGGATTTGCCTTTTTCCTATGAGAATCTCGGGGAAATGGAGCATAAGATTCTGTATTACGAGTCTTCCAGAGGATGCCCCTTTTCATGCAGCTATTGTTTATCCTCCGTGGACCGTAAATTGAGGTTTAAGCCTCTTAATAAGGTATACGAGGAATTACAGGCCTTTTTGGATGCAAAAGTGCCTCAGGTTAAGTTTGTGGATCGAACCTATAATGCCAAGGTGGAGCACGCTCTGGCTATATGGGAATATATTAAAGCCCACGATAATGGTGTGACCAATTTTCATTTTGAAATTGCAGCGGATATTTTAAGACCGGAGGAAATTGCCTGTCTGAAAAGCCTGCGGCCGGGGCTGGTGCAACTGGAAATCGGCGTACAGACCACCAACCCGGAGACTATTACGGAGATACATCGCAGCATGGATCTTGCGAAGGTTTGGAGGGTGACGGAGGAACTGAAGGAAAATCGAAATATCAACCTGCATTTGGATTTAATTGCAGGGCTGCCTTTTGAAGATTACCGTAGGTTCCAACAGTCCTTTGACGAACTGTTTTCCCTGCGACCCCACCAGTTACAGCTGGGATTTTTAAAGGTTTTAAAAGGGTCCTATATGTATGACCATAGCAAGGAATACGGTCTGGTATATCATGAGCGACCACCTTACGAAATCATGCGGACCAACTGGTTGTCCTTTGAGGAAATTATTGCCTTAAAACGTGTGGAACAAATGGTGGAAACCTATTACAACAGCGGTCAGTTTTCCACTATGCTGGGATTGTATTTTTGCAGGGAAAAAGAAAGAACCGGTTACGAGAAGCCCTATGACTTTTTTGCGGGACTGGCCCGTTTTTTGATGGAAAAAGGGGAACTGGAACATCCCCATAACAGAGAAAAGAAATACGAGTTGCTGCTTTCCTATCTGGAAAAAGTAGGAGAACCGAGGGAATTGTACGAAGAGGCGGCAGTTTGTGATTTGTATCTTCGGGAAAATCGTAAGCGGAAAGGGAAAATGCAGCACGTGGAGGCTTTTTCCTATGATTTTACGGAAGGTGGATTCTATTATTTTGAGCGGATGCCGGAAAAGTGTAATACGGAGCTTTTATTTGATTATGAACACCGGAGCCCCGTTACCGGTAATGTGAAGGTGGAGAGGTACAGAAATGACGAAGAAGGAACGGATGCTTGAAATCCTACGAAGGATGGATGCAGAATACGGAACGGATTTGATTTGTTATCTAAATCATGAAACGCCCTGGCAGTTGTTGATTGCCGTGATTTTAAGTGCTCAGTGTACCGATGCCAGAGTGAATATCGTAACGGAGAAGTTATTTGTAAAATACGATACATTGGAGAAATTTGCCAATGCAGATTTGAAGGAATTGGAACAGGATATACATTCTACGGGATTTTATCACAATAAGGCCTTAAATATTATTGCTTGCGCAAAACGTTTGGTGGAAGTGTATGGTGGGGAAGTGCCCAGAAATCTGGAAGACCTTTTAAGCCTGGCGGGTGTGGGTAGAAAGACTGCCAATGTAATTCGCGGAAATATTTACAACGAGCCGAGCATTGTGGTGGATACCCACGTGAAACGGATTTCCAATCGTTGGGGATTAACCAAGAATCAAGATCCTGAGAAAATTGAAGAGGATCTGATGAAATGTCTGCCAAAAGAGCAGTGGATACTTTACAATATTCACGTAATCTCTTTGGGCAGAAGTTACTGCACAGCCCGGAAACCGGACTGTGAGAATTGCTATCTGAATGATATATGTATTTTTTACGGAAAAGCCACTTAAGGGTGGACTATTTTCTTCAGTTTTAGTATAATAGTATCCTTGGAGAGAGAATTTAAGCCTTCCGCTTTTTCAAGAAGAGCATCAATCTTATAGGTCTGATGTTTTTCCAAATACAGGTAGGCTAGCATTACGTAAGTATCGGTAATGTCGGAACCAATGGATACGGCATATTCCAGAACAGTCACAGCATCTTCCGGTTGTTCGGCTTCAAGAAGTTCTTTGCCGAAGTTCTGAAGGCAGATGCAAAGGTCGGTAAAGTTCTGATCGTACTGGGATAAAAGGCCGATATGGTTGGCGCCATAGGTAAGCTTTAAATCCGTATTGCTGATGCCGTTTAAATTGACAATAGTCTTGTCACGGAAAGACAGCAATTCTTCCTTCAGGCGGCTTAGAGGTTCTCCTGATACAGTAATTTCCGTCAGAGGTTCCGAAAGCGTGATATAGGAAAGAGTGGAAAGATCCTGATCTTTCGCTGCATTTGCGGCAGACTCTTTTGCCCAAAAGGCATCTTTTTTTGCACGGTCCCGATTGCGGGTGTTTCCGGCAAAAAAGTTAATGGTACTAACTATAAGGATGAAGAATGATATGCATAAAAGTGGCATGAGTTTTTGTCCTTTCTTTATGAATCAAATAGGAGGTAAAACGATGAAACCAAAGACACGTCAGCGAATCGCCGGCATCATTGCGGTTATTCTTATTATCGGAATGATATTACCGCTTGTTTTATCTGCTATGTATTAGACTGTAATTACTATAACCTCTTTGAGGTTTTCAGTCAATGGATAGTAGACAGAAAGTCAGAGTAGAGTTTTGTTTGAGTAATAGGTAAGATGTTATGAAGAAAAGAAAATTAAACGGGAAAATTGGATTGTTATTGCTTGCGCTTTTAGCAGGCGGATGGATGTTTATGGATGTGCAGTTTGGGCATGCGTCTTCTGATACAATTTTAGACGGTGTCTATGTAGGCGAGTTGTCTGTGGGAGGCATGAATCTGGAACAGGCAAAAACTGCCATTGATCAGTATGTTACGGCTATTACCGATGGGCCGGTAAGTTTGCAGGTTGGAAAGCGCGGTTTAGAGGCAACTGCCGATGAACTGGGACTTCGTTGTTCTGTTGCGGATTTGGCGGAGCAGGCATTAGAGGTTGGTCATTTCGGAAACCTGATTCAGCGTTACAAACAGCAGCAGGATCTGAAGCATGAGAGCGTGACCCTGAATGTAAGCTTTTCCCTGGATGAGGCAGTAGCCACCAAATATCTGGAAGAGCATGTGGATAAATTAAATGTAAAAACCGTTAATAACGGACTGAAAAGAGAAAACGGAAATTTCGTATTTATTGAAGGAACCGCAGGCCAAAAGGTTAATATTGAGGAGTCTGTACAGGAAATAAAGACTTATTTTGCGGAAGGCGTGGTAAAAGAGCTGGGAAGCGTGAACCTGATTAGTGAAGAAGATAAGCCGAAGGGTGACAAAGAAGAACTGATGAAGGTTAAGGACGTACTTGGAACCTATACTACCAACTATTCCACCTCTGCAGCAGGAAGATGTCAGAACGTGGAAAATGCCACTTCTTTGATTAACGGAACCATTGTATATCCGGGTGAGACATTTTCCGTACATGATACCATTTCCCCCATCAGCATGGATAATGGATACGCTTTGGCAGGTGCCTATGAGAACGGAACCGTTGTAGAGAGCGTGGGCGGTGGTGTATGCCAGGTATCCAGTACGTTGTATAATGCGGTAATCCGTGCAGAGTTGGAGGTTGTGGAGCGTTCTCCTCACTCTATGGTGGTACATTATGTAAGACCATCCGAGGATGCGGCCATTGCCGGAGATTACAAAGATTTCAAATTCAAGAATACATTGGATACCCCGATTTACATTGACGGTTATACATCCAACCGGAACATCTATTTTACCGTATACGGATGCGAAACCAGAGATCCGAACCGGGAAGTATCTTTTGAAAGCGAGATTGTTTCTACCGATGAACCGGAAGTGAAGTTTTCTGCCTGCAGCGAGCCAATCGGAAGTATTTCCCAGACTGCAGAGGCGCATACCGGTTATAAGGCAGTGCTTTATAAGATTATTAAGATTAACGGTAAGGTTGAAAGCAAAGAAGTATTTAACCGAAGCACATATAAGAAAACCGATTCCGTGTTCAGTGTCGGCGTGAAGTCCGAATCTTCCGAAGCGGTAAAGGCTATGAAAGAAGCTATTGCCACCGGCGATTTAAGCGCTGTAAAGAAGGCTGCGGCTCAATGGAATGATGCAGCTATCAAGGAAAAGGAAGACAAGGACAAAGATAAAGATAAGGATAAAGACAAGGACAAGGATAAGGATAAGGACGAAGACAAGAATAAGGACAAAGATAAAGATAAAGAAAAGGAAGACGAGGAGTAGTTCCATGGAGGTTGGCAAGATACCGGAAAGCGTGCTGAAGCGTTCTGTTTTAAAACCAATTAAAAAGAACCGGCCGGAAGTGTTGCTACATGCAGCTGTCGGAGAGGATTGCAGTGCTTTGAAGCTGGCAGAGGATGAAGTGCTGGTTTTATCCACGGATCCTATTACCGGAACCCTGCAGGATATGGGAAAGCTGGCTGTGCTGATTACGGCAAACGATTTGGCCAGCAGTGGCGCAGAACCTGTGGGTCTGATGCTTACGGTGCTTTTGCCACAAGGTTGTGAGGAAGCGGAATTAAAAGCACTGATGCGTGAAATCGGCGCACAGTGCGATGCGTTTCAAATGCAGATTCTTGGTGGGCACACAGAGGTTACCCGTGCCGTGAATCAGCCGTTAATTAGCGTTACCGGCGTAGGAAAGGTGAAAGAGGGGCAACTTATCAGCAGTGCCGGTGTTAAGCCCGGTATGGATATTCTCGTTACCAAAACCATCGGACTGGAAGGAACCAGTATTCTTGCCAAGGAAAAAGAGCAGGCGCTTTTAACCCGTTTTTCACAGCGATTCGTGGATACGGCAAAAGCATTTGATGAACAGATTTCCGTGGTAAAAGAAGGGATTTTGGCGGCACAGTTCGGTGTGGGCGCCATGCATGATGTGACGGAGGGCGGAATTTTCGGAGCATTGTGGGAGCTGGCGGAAGGATCCGGTGTGGGCCTTGAAATTGAGCTTTTGAAAATTCCTGTAAAACAGGAAACCATAGAAATTTGTGAGTTTTTCGGCATCAATCCTTACGGACTGATTTCTTCCGGCAGTATGCTTATGGCTGCGGAGGACGGAAACGGGCTGGTAATGGAACTCAATAAACAGGGGATTCCTGCCACGATTATCGGAAAAGCTACGGCAGGAAATGATCGGGTTTTACTGAATCAGGATGAAAGAAGGTTTTTGGAACCGCCAAAGACCGATGAATTATATAAGGTGGTATAAGCTATTATGGCAAAATTAAACATTGTATTGTATGAGCCGGAGATTCCGTTTAACACCGGAGCCATCGGCAGAACCTGTGTTGCAACAGGAACCAGATTGCATCTCATTGAGCCTTTAGGATTTAAAATCGATGAGAAAAGCGTAAAGCGTGCCGGATTGGATTATTGGCCGCAGTTGGATGTGACCACCTATATCAGTTATGAGGATTTTTTGGAAAAGAATCCGGGAGCGAAAATTTATATGGCAACCACCAAGGGAAAGAATGTGTACAGTGATGCGCATTTTGAACCGGATTGCTATATTATGTTTGGAAAAGAGAGTGCAGGAATTCCGGAGCGGATATTGGCGCATCATAAGGATGATTGTATTCGTATTCCAATGATTGGAGAAACCAGATCCTTAAATCTTTCCAATTCGGTTGCGGTTGTTTTGTATGAGGCACTTCGCCAGAACAATTTCGAACACATGAAATTGGAAGGTCAGCTGACGAAATACGAGGATTATATTGAGTAAGGATTTGGGATAACAGGAGAGAGACTATGAGCTTTATCAAAGCGGTGAAGCTGGTGCATGAGTATTTTCACCGGGATGAGGATGGAAATGTAGATCATATTGAGACAGCCCTTGATGGGGTGTCATTGGATATAGAAGCCGGAGACTTTATTGCCATTTTGGGCCATAATGGTTCCGGCAAATCTACATTAGCGAAGCATATGAATGCAATATTGTGTCCCACAGAGGGAACCCTGTGGGTAGATGGTATGGATACCGCCGATGAGGACAAGCTGTGGGATATCCGAAAATGTGCCGGTATGGTTTTTCAGAACCCGGATAACCAGATTATTGCGGGCATTGTAGAGGAAGATGTGGGATTCGGACCGGAGAATATTGGCATTCCCACAGAAGAAATCTGGACCAGGGTTTCTAACAGTCTTCAAAGTGTTCACATGGAGAAATATCGGACTCATTCCCCAAATAAATTGTCCGGAGGACAGAAACAGAGGGTGGCTATTGCCGGGGTATTGGCTATGGAACCCCAGTGTATTGTGCTGGATGAGCCCACTGCCATGTTGGATCCTATGGGACGTAAGGATGTAATTGATACGGTGTATGAATTGAACCGAACCAAGAAGGTGACGGTGATTCTCATCACTCACTATATGGAAGAGGTGGTTCAGGCGGACAAGGTGTTTGTTATGGACCAGGGTCGAGTGGTGATGCAGGGAACTCCGAAACAGATTTTTTCCCAGGTGGATACGCTGAAATCTTATCAGCTGGATGTTCCCCAGGTGACGCTTTTGGCACATGAATTAAAGCAGGCGGGACTGAATATTCCCGATGGTATTTTGACCAGGGAAGAATTAACGGAGGCGTTATGTCACTTATCTTAAATCATGTAAGTTATGTTTATGAACCGAATACGCCTTTGGAAAGTAGGGCACTGACAGATGTAAGCCTGCAGATAGAGCAGGGCGAATTCGTAGGAATCATTGGGCATACCGGTTCCGGAAAGTCCACGTTGATTCAGCATTTGAACGGATTATTAAAGCCTACCGCAGGAGAGATTTTTTTCCACGGAAGGGACATTTATGATGGAGATTTTCCGCTGAAAGAGCTGCGGAGCAAGGTGGGACTGGTATTTCAGTATCCGGAGTACCAGCTTTTTGAAACCACGGTGTTTGAGGATGTGTGCTTCGGACCCAAGAACTTAGGCCTTTCGGAAAACGAAGCGGGACTTCGGGCATTTGAAGCTTTGGAACATGTGAAGATTCCCAAGGAGATGTTTTATCAGTCACCCTTTGAATTATCCGGGGGACAGAAACGACGTGTGGCCATTGCCGGAGTGTTGGCAATGAAGCCGGAAGTACTTGTTTTGGATGAGCCTACAGCCGGTCTTGACCCGAAGGGTAGGGATCAGCTTTTGGCAGAATTAAAACGCTTAAATGAGAGTATGAATATGACCATTATTCTGGTTTCTCACAGTATGGAGGATGTGGCAAATTATGTGAGACGACTGGTGGTAATGGACGAAGGAAGAATTGCTTATGACGGAACCCCGAAGGAAGTATTTTTCCATTATCGAGAACTGGAAAAAATGGGCCTTATGGCGCCGCAGGTAACATACCTGATGCACGAACTGAAGGAAAGGGGTCTGATGGTGGATGAAAATGCCACTACGGTGGAAGAGGCCAAGGAAGCGATTTTACGAGCCATGACCTGGCGGAATAGGATGTAATCATGTTAAGAGATATGACGATCGGACAATATTATCCGGGGAAATCCCTGCTTCATCAATTGGATCCGAGAGTGAAGCTGACGGGAGCGCTGGTATTTGTTGTCTCGGCATTTTTGTTTGAAAACTGGATTAGTTTTGCCATTGTAACTGCCTTTTTGGGAACCTGCATTATTCTTTCGCGGGTGCCTTTTCGATACATGGTAAAAGGGTTGAAACCGGTGGTGGTTATTTTAATTCTGACGGCAGTTTTAAACCTGCTGTGGACTCCGGGAGAAATTCTGTGGCAGTACCGTTTTCTTAAGATTACCAAACAGGGTGTCATGAATAGCGGTTATATGCTGGTGCGCCTTATTTATCTGGTGTTGGGAACCTCCCTCATGACTTTGACCACAACCCCTACCCGATTAACGGACGGTATGGAGACAGGACTTTCCTGGATGAAACTGTTTAAAGTGCCGGTACACGAAATCGCCATGACCATGTCTATTGCGTTGCGTTTCATTCCACTTTTACTGGAAGAAACCGATAAAATTATGAAGGCGCAGATGGCAAGAGGGGCAGATTTTGAAACCGGAAATATTTTCCGACGGGCAAAAAGTATGGTGCCGCTGTTGGTTCCTCTTTTTGTATCCGCATGGCGAAGAGCCGGAGATCTGGCCATGGCTATGGAAGCTCGTTGCTATCATGGCGGAGAAGGCCGGACCAAAATGAAACCTTTAAAATACCGGAAACAGGATTTTTGTTCTTATGGAGTGCTATCGGTTTACCTGGTGGGACTTATTGTGATAAAGGTGATTTTATGAAACGAGTGAAACTTGTGGTTGCCTATGACGGCACCAATTATTGCGGCTGGCAGAAACAGCCCAACGGAATTACAATCGAAGAAGAATTAAATAAGGCACTGACAGATCTTTTAAAAACCCCTACAGAAGTAATTGGCGCCAGCCGTACCGATGCGGGGGTTCATTCTCTTGGAAATGTGGCGATTTTTGACACGGATGCCAGAATGCCGGCGGAGAAATTTTCCTATGCTTTGAATCAACGGTTGCCGGAGGATATTCGGGTGCAGGATTCCTGCGAAGTGGACCCGGAATTTCATCCCCGTTACTGTGACAGTGAGAAGACCTATCAGTACAAGATTTTAAATACAAAATTTCAGCAACCCTTAAGACGGAAGGATACTTTCTTTTACTATCAGAATCTTGACGTGGAAAAAATGCAGAAGGCTTCCGGCTATTTTGTGGGAGAACATGATTTTAAATCTTTTTGCGCGGTGAATGCTCAAGTGAAATCCACGGTGCGCACCATTTATTCCTGCTATGTGGAAAAAGTAGGGGACATCATTACGATTACCATTACCGGCAGCGGATTTTTGTATAACATGGTGCGAATTATTGCAGGAACGTTGATTAAAGTAGGTAGCGGTGAAATTGAACCGGAGCAGATTACGGATATTTTGTACGCAAAGGACAGAGAAGCGGCGGGGCCAACGGCACCGGCTTGCGGTCTGACCATGTTGGGAATTGAATATTATGATGACTGGGAGATTCGGTCGGAATAATACTATAGGGGAGATGGTTTAGAAAGGAGCGAGCGTATGCGGATAGCAATAATCGGTGCAGGAGCAATTGGATGCTTGTATGGTGCGTACCTTAGCAGAAACAATGAAGTTTACATGCTTTGCAGAAGACAGAAGGTTGTAGACGCTATCAATAAAGAAGGTCTGACTGTATTTGAGGCTGACGGGCGAAAGGAAAAATATACCAATGTACATGCCTGCCTTTCCGGTGAATGTAAGGCAGAGATTGATCTTATTCTGGTGATCGTAAAGGGCATGGATACTAAAAGCGCCATGGAAGCAAACCATAATATTATTAAGGCAAATACTATGGTTATGACGCTGCAAAACGGTGGTGGAAACGATCGGAAGCTTGCAGAGTTTGTTCCTATGGAGAAGGTTATCATTGGCACCACAAGGCATAATTCCGTAAATCTGGATAACGGAAACATACGGCATAGCGGAAGCGGTCCGACCTATATTGGAAGCAATGACAGGAAAACAGATTTGAACGGGATAAAGCAGGTTTTTGAAGAAGCAGGGTTGGAAACCATTGTGTCGGATAATATCCAGAGAATTATCTGGAGTAAGCTTTTCTTTAATTTGTCAATTAACACTTTTACGGCCATTACGAAGTCTCCCTTTGGATTTGCGATAGAAAATGACTATGCCTGGAACTTTGTGGAAAAACTGATATGCGAAGCAATCGATGTGGCGGAAGCGGATGGGCAGCATTTTTCCTATTTGGAGATATTAAATTCGGTGCATAAAACCTGTGAAAGTGTAGCCACCGGTTTTTCCTCCATGTCTCAGGATGTGATGAATTGCCGAAAAACCGAAGTGGATGCCATAAACGGATTTGTGGTTGACAGAGCCAATGTACACAATGTTCCGACGCCCTATAATAATTTTGTAATCAATCTTATTCACTCCATAGAAGGCACCTACAAGGAGCAGATAAAGCCACAAATAAAGTACAGCACCGGCGAAGTGATTTTAAAACAAGGGGAACTGAACCCGAACCTGTATAAGATCATGCAGGGAAATGTATCATTGTATACCGACTATGGAACGGAAAATGAGTATCTTATCGGGGTTTGCAGTCTGGGGAAGTGCTTTGGAGAGTATAGTTGCTTTTCCGGAAGACCGAGTACCTATTCGGTGGTGGCAGACGAAGATACCATCGTAATGGAAATTCCGAAGAGCGATCTTCACAATTTTATTTCCATCAATCCGAAGAATGCAGAAGAGATTTTCGGTTCCATGGCTAAACAGATTGCATTATTGTCAAAGCATATTGAAATGTTGAAAAATGAGAAATGAATGAGAAAAAGTGTTGACAAGTAATGAGCCAGGGGATATAATATATCAGTCTGATTGTGAGAAGAGGTGCGCCCATTAGCCCCGGGAACACTTCATCATAGATGATAGGAAGAGTTTGTGAGAGTAATAAATGGTTTCGGACATTTCCATTTAAATCGCGAAATTTTCCTTGCTTTAGATTTTTAAGGAGGATAACCAATGAAGACTTTTATGGCCAATCCGGCAAAGATTGAAAGAAAATGGTATGTAGTAGACGCTACAGGATATACATTAGGACGCTTAGCATCTGAAGTAGCGAAGATTTTAAGAGGAAAGAATAAACCTGTATTCACTCCTCACATTGACACAGGTGATTACGTAATTATCGTAAACGCTGACAAGATCAAAGTAACAGGTAAGAAGTTAGATCAGAAGATTTACTATCATCACTCCGATTATGTGGGTGGAATGAAGGAAACCACATTAAAAGAAATGTTAGCAAAACATCCTGAAAGAGTACTTGAGTTTGCTGTTAAGGGAATGCTTCCAAAGGGACCTCTTGGAAGACAGATGTATAAGAAATTATTCGTATACGCTGGACCTGAGCACAAACATGCAGCTCAGAAACCAGAGACTTTAACATTTTAATTAGGAGGTAAGAACAGTGGCAACTACAAAGTTTTATGGAACAGGTAGAAGAAAAAGCTCTGTAGCAAGAGTATATTTAGTACCGGGAACCGGTAAGATCACAATCAATAAGAGAGATATTGATGAGTACTTAGGATTAGAGACCTTAAAGGTTATCGTTCGTCAGCCATTAGTAGCAACTGACAACGCTGATAAATATGACGTTTTAGTAAACGTTAAGGGTGGTGGATACACCGGACAGGCTGGTGCAATCCGTCATGGTATCGCAAGAGCACTTCTTAAAGTTGATTCTGAAGAGTTCAGACCAATCTTAAAGAAAGCTGGATACTTAACACGTGACCCACGTATGAAAGAGCGTAAGAAATACGGTCTCAAAGCAGCACGTCGTGCACCACAGTTCAGCAAACGTTAATCAGTTTTCTGTACGAGAATATTTCAGATTTATATCCCGGAAGCCTGTTTCAGGTTTCCGGGTTTCTATTAAGAACAATTCTGTTTGGATGCGCCCGGGGCGTTCCTTTCAAAATATGCTTGACCGCAAATCAAGTTTTTTCTATTTAAGTCAATCCGTAAGGGATGTTGGATTGACTGCAAATCTAATTTTATTCTGCTTGAGTCAATCTGCAGGGGATGTTGGATTGACTGCAAATCAAGTTTTATTCTGTTTGAGTCAACCCGCAGGGGATGTGGGGTTGACTACAAATCACATTTTAATCTATATGGGTCAATGGCGGAGCTGCTGTAGGTTGACTTAGAATCAAAATATCTTCAAAGGAGTCAAATTAAGAGTTTTATCAGAATGACCTCAAATCATGTATTCTGCAAATTGAATCAAATAGTCAACAAAAGAAAGGAGACAAATTATTGTATGGACTAAAAGAAATGCTATTGCAGGAGCAAAAACGCCTGGAAAACATAATAGCAAAAGTAAGTAAAAACAGGAACGGAGCACCTGAAGGCAGACTTCGAATATCCGTAGACAACGGTAATGCCAGATATTATCAGTGTATTGAGGATCGCTATGGCGAATATATCCCAAGGGAGAATATAGAACTTCCGCGTCAGCTGGCTCAAAAAGCATATGATGATGATGTTATCAAGGTGGCAGAGTCAAGGCGCAAACTGATTACCAGATGTCTTAAAGGATACGATGATGATGAGATTGAACAATTATTCACATCACTTCACCCTGAGAGACAGAAGCTGATTATTCCTGTGGAATCAACATTTAGTCAGATGGAAGCAAAATGGTATTCAGAACCATACGTGGGGAAAACTTTCAAAGAGGGAGCACCTGTAATTCTCACAGAGAACGGCGAGCGTGTACGTTCAAAGTCTGAGAAAATACTTGCAGACTATTTCTTTAGGAATAATATATTGTATAAATACGAAAAACCTTTACATCTTGCGAGCGGCATGACAGTTTATCCGGATTTTACATTTTTTTCAAAGAAACTAAGAAAAGAAATCTATTGGGAACATGAGGGAATGCTGGACAAATCCGACTATGCCATGAGGGCAGTGAAAAAGCTCAATAGTTATCAACTGAACGGAATTATGTTTGGGGAGCGTTTAATTCTTACGTTTGAGACTGAGCAGGATGTCTTGAATTCGAAAATTGTTAGTGAATTGGTGGATAAATATCTTAGATAAAATAAGTGTAGAATAGGATGGGATTTGAGCGGCATATCTACTTGACACATGCATCGCACTTCGATATAATATGCTATATCGAAGTGCGATGTATCGTAGTGGAATGTAAGGAGAACATAATGGATGCACATATCAAGAAAGTTTATGTCCCCATGACGGAAACAGGTTTCTATATTTTACTGTGTCTCAGAGAACCGAATCACGGTTATGGAATCGTGCAGAAGGTGAAAGAGATGACAGGAGGAGATATTGTTCTTGCACCGGGAACCATGTATGGAAGCCTGTCTAAGATGGAAAAAGATGGATTGATTCGATTTGTTCGGGAAGAAGAGAAAAGAAAAATTTATTTGATTACAGATTTAGGAAGTGAGGTTCTGAATCTGGAGATGAAGAGGATAGCCCGGTTATATAAGAACATGAAGGAGATGAGATAATGGGAAACAGGAAAACAGTCTTTAAGTTTTTTACGATTCCTCAGTATCAGCAGGAAGAGAATTATCTGAGCACCATGCATGAAAATGGATGGGACTTTAACAAAGTGACATTTCCGGGATTTTATCATTTCGAAAAATGTGAACCCAAGAAAGTGACGTACAGGCTTGATTATAATCGGGAAGGAATCAGAAATAAGGAAGAATATGTCCAGATGTTTTCAGATTGTGGATGGGAGCATATTTGCGATTTTGTTGGATACAGCTATTTTCGAAAAGAAGGGGAAGCCGAAAAGGAAAGAGAAGAGATTTTCAGTGACGATGCCTCGAGACTGGATATGATGAAGCGTGTATTCATAGGAAGGATGATTCCGCTTATTATCATTTTTGCATTGACGATTATGCCGCAGTTGTTTCTTAATACAATGGGCTATAACGGAGGAAGCATTGTTCACGATGTTTTTTCTTTCGTATTTCTTGGACTGGCAATACTTTATCTTGTGTTATTTGCGATAACCGCAGTTCAGTTCTATCAGTATGAGAAGCGAGTATCGGGAGACAGTCCGGGAATTCGATTGAAATACGTGGGAGCCTTTGCCATTATTGTTGCTTTAGTTGCAGGAATTGCAGTGCTTTTCTGGTCACAATATCGGTCATCGTATGAGGTTACTGAAAATAACAATGGGTATGTGGTGGAAGCTGAGAAACTGAATAGTTCTGTGGTCAAAGAATATGATCTGAAAAAGGGTGATGCCGTAATATTTAACTTTTCTGAGTTCAAATGACAGGTAACGTTGAAGTGAGTATTGAGTAAACGGATCTTAGCATTGCAGTAGGAGTTTTGATGTGTAAAATATATTTGACATTCCAAACTTCCTGTGCTATTGTAAAAACACAGAAGATGGAGGTGTCAAGGTTGACAAAGAAAAGGAAAACAATTTGGGGATTAGTGATTGCAGCGATTTTTGTGCTGATAGCGATGATTGTAGTTGCCCCCAAAGACAGTTCAGTGAATAATGCCATGCTGATTTGTGCGGTAATATTGGGCTTGCTGTTAGTGGCAATTTTTGTTGTGGGAATGCACAAAGAAATCATGGAACTATCGGACTATGATGAGCGGCAGATTGCAATGCAGGGAAAGGCGTATAAGTATGGATTTTGGGTAGCGTCGATTTTTAATACGGCGGCTGTTTTGGCAGATGACGTATTAGGAAAATATGTAGAAATTCGAGTAGTGCTGATGGCAGGAATTTTACTGGGGTTTGCGGTTATGCTTTCCTATGCCATCCTGCATGATGCCTATTTCAGGGCTTACGAGAAAAAAAGCTGGTTCACAGTTGGAAAACTGACCACTTTGGTGATGGATGCAAGAGTTGCCTATACTGCTTGGCAAAGGGGCAACGTTATTGTAGACGGAGTTGTAACCTTTGAAGGTGTTGCTGATTTGTTGATGTGTATTTTTCTAACGTATATAGTAGTGATTGTTATGATCAAAGGTTTAATGGAAAGAAAGGAAAAAAAGGATGAAGAACCTGAAATTGAAATCCGCCCGGGCGCATTTTGATATGTCCCAACAGGACTTGGCGGATGCCGTCGGGGTTTCAAGGCAGACCATTAATGCCATAGAGAAGGGAGACTATAACCCTACCATTAAACTGTGCATTGCGATTTGCAAGGCACTGCATAAAACATTGGATGAATTATTTTGGGAAGAAACGGAAGGAGAGGAAAGAAATGATTAAAGGTATTCATCACATTTCCATGAAATGCAACACGCAGGAGGAATTTTTTCAAGTAATGGTATTTTATTGTGAGGTGTTAGGACTTTCCATTTATCGGGAATGGGAAGCCGGAATCATGATTGATACCGGAAATGGTTACATTGAGGTGTTCAATAACGAAGCAAATGTAATGCAGCGGGGAACCTTGCGGCATTTTGCCCTTGCAACGGATGATGTGGACGGAATGGTTAAAAGGGTAAAAGATGCTGGATACGAAGTGTTTGTGGAACCGAACGACAGAGTGATTCCTTCCACACCGGAACTTCCAATCAGAATGGCATTTTGTTATGGACCGTTGGGTGAGGAAATCGAATTTTTCTGCGTAAGAGAGTAATGAACGGGTTGACAAATCCAATTTGTAGTGTTAAAATCTCAAATTATATCAAACAAAAAGGAGAATTCTGAAAGATGAGCTATATGGTATTATTGTCAAATAATAATAATAATATTTAGGCATCGTCAATTGCTAACCACAGCGATTGGCCGATGTCTGGTCGCTGTGGTTTATCTTTTAGAATTTTTAAAGACAGACCACTTTTTTATTATGGAGAGTGGGCTGTCTTTTTATTTTGGTTAAATGAAGGAGGAAAAGGCAATGGAACAGTTAACAGGAAAAATGTATTATGACATGTATCAGATTTTGGATGGAAAAGAAGTGACGGTCAGTGGCTGGGTAAAGACTAAGCGAATCGGCAAAGAAGTAGCTTTTCTGGAGGTTTCCGACGGCACGTATTTGAAACCGATTCAAGTGGTGGCTAGCGGAAGTCTACTAGCGGAATTGGATTTTGGGGTGGGTTCCTGTGTGGCAGTCACCGGGGATCTTGCCTGTACACCGGAAGCGAAGCAGCCTTTTGAAATAAAGGCGAAAGTGATTCACGTATACTGCGGAGCAGACAGTACCTATCCGATTCAGAAGAAGCGCCACAGCAGTGAGTTTTTGCGTACTATTCCGCACCTACGGCCAAGAACAAACCTGTACGCCTCTGTATTCCGGGTGTATTCGGTGATGATGCGCGGCATCACAAAATTTTTGGATGAGGAGGGTTTTGTGCAGATTCACACACCCATCATGACATCCTGCGATGGTGAAGGTGCCGGGGAGGTTTTTCGATTAAAAACCGAGAAATTCTATGGGAAGGAATCTTATCTGGCGGTAACGGGACAACTTCATTTAGAAGCTTTTGCATTGTCCCTTAGAAAAGTCTATGATTTTTGTCCCAGCTTTCGGGCGGAAGACTCCAACACTACAAGACATTTGGCGGAGTTCTGGCAGGTTGAACCGGAGATTGCTTTTTGCACCCTGGAGGATTTAATCCCCTTCGTTGAGAGCTTTTGCAAAAGTGTGATTTCCTACTGCCTGAAGGAAGCGGCGGAGGAAATGACTTTCTTTGATCGTTTCGTTGAGCCGGGGCTTTTAGAGAAACTAAGAGGAACTATTTCTCAGCCTTTTGCACGGATTAGCCATAAGGAAGCGATGGAACTTCTTGCAAAATCCGGGGAATCTTTTGAGGCACCGGTTTATCCCGGGGCGCCGCTTCAAACGGAGCACGAGCGGTATCTGGCGGATGTGATTTTCGGCCGTCCGGTGTTTGTAACGGATTATCCGAAGGAGCAGAAAGCTTTTTATATGTATCAAAACCCGGATGGGGAAACGGTGGCTGCCACGGATTTGCTTTTTCCGCAGATTGGGGAAATTGTTGGTGGAAGTCAGCGTGAAGACAGATTGGAACGACTGCAGGAGCGCATTCAGGAATGTGGACTTTCTGAGGAAGATTATGGCTGGTACTGCGATTTACGGCGCTACGGAAGTGCACCCCATAGCGGCTTTGGTATGGGAACAGAGCGACTCATGCGCTACATTACCGGTATGGAGAACATCCGGGACGTGGTGCCGTACCCGCGAACACCGGGAGGGATTGCGTTCTAGGGTGATTCGGGTAGGGGTATCTGTTGCGAACATGAATTTTCATGAAAATGGAATTTGTGTAAGCCACATTTGAGATTTTATATTGTCGATACGTTTGGAGCTGTGTTAAAATGGTGGAAGTGATGCTGGGCTGATGTCCGGAGAAAAGGAGAAGGAAAGACATGATTCGTTTAGAAACAGTAACTCCGGATAACTGGAGAATTGATTTTCAATTGAAAGAAGAGCAGGAGGAATATGTGTCTCCACCCACGGGGATTCTTGCTAGGGCGTGGGCCTATCGGGAGGAAGGAAGTCAGGTTTATATTATATACAATGGTGAGGAGCCGGTGGGGATGGCCATGTACCATGAAATTACGGAGTGGAAAGCGTATGATTTCAGTCAGCTGTTCATTGACTGTCGTTATCAAGGGAAGGGCTTCGGAATAGAGGCGGCAAGACAGGTACTTCAGAAAATGGAAGAAGATGGCAAGTACGATAAAGTTTATCTTTGCTACATAGAAGGGAATGAAGCTGCGAAAAAGATGTATGAGAAGCTGGGCTTTGAGCATACCGGTGAGGCTGATGAAGACGAGATTGTTATGGTGAAGAATCTAAAAAAACTGAAGCCTCAATTTGAGTCAGAGCATATAGATTATGTAGAACCATCGGAAGATCTTTTGCAGGATTATCTTATGATGGTGAATGATATTGAGCATGTGGGAAAATATATCGGAAGAAGAACGGAACCCTATACAGAAGAGCAGGAGCGGGAGTTTATCAAGAGTAAGTTAGAAGAACATGCGCCGATGTTTTCCATGATGGAAAAGAAGACCGGTGACTTCATTGGTAATATTGAGCTAATGGATGTAAAAGGTTCAGAGGGAGAACTTGGCATTGCCATCACCTCCGAAAAACAGGATAAAGGATTTGGAAAAGAAGCAGTAAATAGAATTGTGGAATATGGTTTTGCAGTGTTGGGATTAACACGAATTTTTTTGAAGGTTTATCCTGAAAATGAAAGGGCTTTTCATGTGTATCAGAAATGCGGTTTTCTGGAATATGACAGGACGGATGAGGATATTTTCATGGAGTTGAAAAAGGAGAAGAAATAGTATGATACACCTAGAGACTGTAACTCCGGGTAACTGGAGGGTAGATTTTCAATTGAAAAAAGAGCAAGAGGATTTTGTGTTTTCGCCAACCGGAATTCTTGCGCAAGCATGGGCTTACCGGGAAGAAGGGAGTCAGGCATTTGTTATATATAATGATGAAGAACCGGTGGGAATGGCGATGTACCATGACTTTTCTGAATGGGAAGCGTATGAGTTTAGCCAGCTGTTTATTGACTCCCGGTATCAAGGAAAAGGCTTTGGAATTGAGGCGGCAAGACAGGTGCTTCAGAAAATGGAAGATGCGGGCAAATATAAAAAGGTCTATCTTAGTTATATAAAAGGTGATGAACCAGCTAGGAAGATGTACGAAAAGTTGGGCTTTGTGAGCAAAGGGGAGATTGATGAGGGGGAATTTCTCATGGTGAAGGAATTTTAGAAGAAGTATATTGCGTTATTCGGTCGAAAAACGCAGACGTAGTTGCACTATTCGGTTGAAAAATGCAGGCAGAAATCATTTTGCCAGATTGTTGCTATATGCCGAAGATTTGTAGGGAAAAAAGCACTATACCCAGAAGAAATCCTGCGGTAAAAGACATGCCATGACACACAATCGAAGAAAGGTCAAAAAATCGCATATCGCCGTTAACAAAATTGCTCAAAACAGCATAAGCCACGGTCCAGTTTCCATACCAGGTTCCCAATCGAAAAGGTGCGCAATTTTTGCACATGAGTTGCATACTCAAAATAAATCCGATGATTGAAAAAACCAACACTGAACCGCCGCAAAAATATTCAGCATCCTTAAATACAACGGAAAAAGCTATATTCGTCAGTGTTGCACCCAAAATTCCTATGGTTGTAAGCATTGTGTTGCTTATTTTTCCGTCAAGATATAAAGTAATAAAATAAAGAGCAAGGCAATTTGCAAGAAGATGTATCCAGCTCACATGTAAAAAGGTTGCCGTTATGTAGCGGTAGAATTGCCACTGAAGATGTTTTATGCCTACACCGCATAAGGCGTGTTCTAACCCTGTAAACTGCCCGGCAATGAATAGAACAATCCATAGACCGATAATCACATATACTGATGTTAAATGATTTTCCATTGTGTGGGTCCTCCCAGTGTGCGCTTATATAGTAACCGAGCAATACTGAGAAAATTATAGCATAACAGGATGATTCTTTTCAACAGTATTTTGAACCTGAGTGGACGTTATCGAGTAGCGGAGGAAAATCAATGCAAGCATTGATTTTCCTCGTGCTTTCGTGGTATATTAAGACGGTAGATAAGTTTAGAAAGGAAGGTACTTCACATGAACGAAACATTAAAGGTATTGGAAACCAGAAGAAGCTGCAGAAATTTCAAGCCGGATATGGTAAAAGAGGAAGATTTGCAGGCTATTTTACGTGCCGGTACTTATGCGGCAACGGGCATGGGTAAGCAGAGTCCGATTATCATTGCGGTAACTGATAAAAAGCTTCGTGATGAAATCATGGAAGAAAATCGTAAGATTGGTGGATGGGATGCAGGATTCGATCCGTTCTACGGAGCACCGGTAATTTTCATTGTTCTTGCGAAAAAGGATGTTATTACTCATGTGTATGACGGTTCTCTGGTTATGGGAAATCTTATGAATGCAGCGGAAAGTCTTGGCGTTGCAAGCATTTGGATTCACAGAGCAAAAGAGGAATTTGAGTCCGACTTTGGAAAGAATATTTTGAAGAAGCTTGGTATTGAAGGGGAATACGAAGGCATCGGACATTGTGCATTAGGCTACGCAGCAGAATCTGCGAAGGAGCCGGCACCAAGAAAAGAAAATTACGTGTACTATTGTAAGTAAAAGGACAGGCAGGGCTGCAAAGGCGGTCCTGCCGATTGTATGAATTGGATATATTTTAGGATAAAGGGGGAAGCAGGTTATGTTTCAGGAAATTGAACCAAAGATTTTTTACAACGAATTTCGGAAGCAGGAAGCATCGAAAAGAGATCGTGTAATTGCCATGAAAGATGGTAAAGTGCTGATGAAGGTTGACGGGGATGAGGTGAGCTTACCCCGCGTGGAAGATTTTACGGCGCCGGTTTCGGAATATCGGTATTTGTTTTCGGTTGATAAGGAAGCCTATGTTTACCGGACAACGCCCCTTCTGGAAATGCCGGAAGGTTTTACCTATGAAGATCGGTTTGCTTTTCGGGATAAAAAGCCGGCAGATGTCTGTTTTGCCGGAGCGGTAGGTTACCATTTGGGATTGTGGTATGAACAGAATCGTTTCTGCGGATGCTGTGGTTCAGCCATGGAAGTTGGAATTACGGAGCGTTCCTTAGTTTGCCCGCAATGTGGAAATGTGGTATATCCACGGTTGAATCCGGCGGTGATTGTGGCTGTGGTTCATGAGGGCAAAATTTTATTAAGCCGTTATGCGGCGGGACATACCAATCGATATTCTCTGCTGGCAGGCTTTTGTGAAATAGGCGAGACGGTGGAACAGACCGTGCACCGTGAGGTAATGGAAGAAACCGGTCTAAAGGTAAAGAATATCAAATATTTTGCCAGTCAGCCCTGGCCTTTTACCGGCGGACTGTTAATGGGATATTTTGTGGAATTGGACGGGGATGCAAAGATTACATTGGACGAAACAGAGTTGAGCGAGGCGGCGTGGTTTGAACGAGAGCATTTGCCGGAAACCCACAGCACCTTGAGCCTGACATGGACCATGATTGAGTACTTCCGGAACCACCGGGAACTGAATTTGTAAAAATTGGAAACATGTTTTTGGGGGATACATACGAAAGGACAGAAATCGGGAGCCAGTATGTAAAATGCGTTGGTATAGATAAAAAGGAAGGTGAAGGTTAGGGTGAAGATTGGATTAGTATCGTATCGGTGTGAGAACAAAAATCTTGCATTTAATATGAGTCAGATAGAAAGAGCATTAAAGGAAAATGCCGGAAAGGCAGACTTGCTGTGCTTTGGGGAAGCTTTCTTACAGGGCTTTGACTGCCTCTGCTGGGACTATGAAAAAGATAAAGACATGGCGGTTTCACACGATTCCGAAGTGATGAAACAGTTGAAACGGTGGACGTTACAATACGATTGTGGTGTTGCCACCGGTTATATCGAGCGTGAGGGTGAAAGCTTGTATTCGTCCTATGTGGTCATTGCCAAAGGAGAAATTCTTTGCAACTATCGGCGGATTTCTAAGGGATGGAAAGAATTTACCATTACGGACGATCATTACCGGGAAGGAACGGAGGCTTGCGAGTTTGAATTCCACGGACAAAAATGTATGCTGACACTTTGCGGCGACCTTTGGGATTACCCGGAGAAATTTAAGACAAATGGACTGCTGATCTGGCCGGTCTATGTAAATTATACAGTGGAGCAGTGGGAAGAAGAGATGCTTGCCGACTACACAAATCATGCTGAGAAGGTGGCACAACGGACGGTGCTAATTAATCCATTGGATAATGAGCCCAAAAGCTATGGTGGAGCATTTTACTTCCGAGATGGAGAAGTGCTAGCCCGGACAAAGTTTGATGAAGAAGAGATATTGATGTTGGAAATATAGTTTGGCCGAAAATTGGATGGAGGGGGAAAATGAAAACAGAGTCACTTATGGTACAAAATCTTTGTGTTCCCTGCGGATGCAGATGTCGGTATTGCCTATTGTCCTGGGATGGAAAGATGGTGGGCATCCCTTGGGAACAGGGAATAGAATTTGGCAAAAAGTTTATTACACAAGCGAAGGTAGCAAGACCGGAGATTTCTTATTCCTACGCATTTGGATATTCCATGGAACATCCACGGTTGCGGGAAGCAATCCGTTTTCTAAAGGAAATCGGAAGCCCCCAGGCAGAGTTTTTGCAATGCGACGGTATGAAGCTAAGGGATGAAGTCGAGTGCGAAGAACTGGTAAAAACCCTTATAGAAGAAGGCATTCGGCAACTGAATTTTACCTTTTACGGATTGCAGGAATATCACAATCGCTTTGCAGGACGTGCAGGGGATTTTGAAGGAATGCTACGGATGGTGAATGCAGCGGAAACAGCAGGACTTGAGGTTACCGCCGGAATTCCTGTGACATCCGAAAATGTCGAGCAGGTAGATGAACTTACGAAAATTTTGAGAGATAGTGGTTGCCGACGGCTTTCCGCATTTATTCCTCATGAAGAGGGAAGAGGCAAAGCGTTAGCTCCGATTCGATTAAGAGAGAAGGATTTGGATAAACTATCGGAAGAATCGCAAGGTCTATTGAATAGGAAGATTTATCGAACAGAGAGGGAATGGCTTCGGGAAGGGACGTTCATGGAAGAAAACAAGCGTCATTTGTTGATATCCCTTACGCCGGAGAATACTACACGGTATGAAAAAATGGATGCCGGAGACCTTATTGCAGAATTGGAAAAGCTGGATGAAGCCTATTATAGTGCATTTCCAAGCCGCCCTAAATTGGCGGAAATGTACGGCGATGGGGAAAGCGACAGGTTGTATCGCCAGAGAGATCTTTTTTATCATTACAGACAGTGTTATGCAAAAGAGCATGACATGCAGGTGTATGATGTAACGGATGAGCGGCAGTCCGGCAGCAGGAGATATTAATGTAAGAATTTCTAGAAAGAGTTTGCTATAGGAGAAGAGAAGGAGAAGGAAAATGAACGGAAAATATGAGAAGATATTGGAGAAATTGTGGTGCCCGGAGTGCCATGAGGCATTTAGGGTGGTAAGCGAAAAAGAAGAAAATGGTGAAGTGGTAGAGGGTGCGCTTTTGTGCCAAAAGGGACATCGCTTTGGTATTCATGGTGGAGTTGTGGATTTTGGCTCTCAGGAGCAGGAAAGTGGAAATGCTTGGAGCGAATATCTTAAGGACATGGATTATGATACCATGGAACAGCAGATTGAGCAGGCGAAGCCTGAGAAGGAAAAAGAGCAGCAGGTTATGCTTTTGGAAGCAATGACAGGGCTGGTTTGTAAGAAAAATCCGGAGACTGTGGTGGACATTGCCAGTGGTAGAGGAATGTTTCTGGATTATCTGATTCCCAAGCTTTCGGATGAGCAGCTTTTGATTGCCACGGATTTAAGTTTTGAGATTTTGGCAAAAGACCGGATGAAATTTAAGAAGAAATATCCGGATAAATTCGCTTTTTATATGGCGTGTGATGCAACCAATATGCCGGTTCGGGAAGATAGTATAGACGTAACCACTTCCTTTTTCGGCATTGCCAATATGTTTGGCTTAGAAGAAAAAGGCGTGGCTGAGGCTGCCAGAGTAACGGAAAAAGGCGGCACGTTGTTTAACGGGATTATGAATATTAAAGAGGATTCAGAAGGCTACCGGAAACTGAAGGGATTTATGGCGGAACAGGGAATGCCACAAGCCGGAGGTATCTTCCTTGAAGAAGGGGCGAAGCAGATTCATGAAAAGTTTTTTGAAGGGGTAGAAATGGAAAGCGTCGTGGAAGACGTGCGAGAACCGGAGGAAAACCTACTGGATTTATTGCCATATCCGGGAGAGTGGTTTGCATATCGGATTGCCATTGGAAGGAAATAGTTTATGAAATACGAGAATATTACGAGGGCGACGTTTCTGCGTCGCCCCAATCGGTTTATTGCAGAAGTTATGGTTGATGGAAAGCAGGAAACCGTTCACGTGAAAAATACCGGACGTTGCAAGGAATTGTTGATTCCCGGCTGCGAGGTGTGGCTGACGGCACCGGGAACACCGGGGCGAAAAACGAAATACGATTTGGTGGCAGTCCGCAAAAGTACGGGGGTGCTTTTTAACATTGACAGCCAGGCCCCCAATAAGGTGGTAAAGGAATGGCTGGCGACGAAAGACTATGAAGTAGTCATTCCGGAATATACCTATGGCGCCTCCCGCATAGATTTTTACATGGAAAAAAGCGGTGAACATTACCTTATGGAAGTGAAGGGGTGCACGCTTGAAATTGATGGCATGGGCTTCTTCCCGGATGCCCCTACTGAACGTGGTGTGAAGCACCTTCGAGAGCTAATAAAGGCAAAAGAAGCAGGATTTCATGCCATGTTAGCATTTGTTATCCAGATGGAGGGAGTATCGGAGGTACGTCCCAACGTAGATACTCACCCGGAGTTTGGAGAAGCGATGGAAGAAGCGAAGCGGGCCGGAGTTGAGGTGTTATTTTTAACCTGTCATGTGGAACCGGATTTGTTGGAAATTCATGCTTGACCTTACACTGCACTATAATGCTATAACGGAATCGGAAAGGAGATGTGCGATATGACGATTAAAGAATTTGCCCGTTTGTGTGGCTGTAATCCCCAGACCTTACGGTACTATGATCGCGTGAACCTACTGAAACCGGTTGAAGTGGATTCCTGGACAGGGTATCGGTATTATGAGGAGGAGCAGGCTTTAGCTTTTGTAAAAATCAAGAACCTGCAGACTGCCGGTTTTTCCATTGAAGAAATCCGCGGATTATTGGAAGAATCTGACGAGGTAGTATACTCCGCATTCGATGAAAAAATCAGGGAAGCAGAGTCCAGACTTCGGAATATCAAGGAAATTCAGCAGTCATACCGGCACGAAATGACGACTATGGAAAAACGCATTGAAACCTGGAGAGAGCAGATAACTAAGGTATTACGGGAATATGATCCAGTGGAAGAGTTTGGCATCAACAGGGAGTTTTACGAGGATAAGGTTATTGGAAATGTAAACCAATTCTTTGATAGGATGTTGCGTGAAAAGGATGATAGAGATTTTTCGATGCGCGGTTTTCCGGATGGAGATGCTGAGGGGGATTATGAGGATGAGGATGAAACCTTTGATTTTCTGAATAATCCGGAGTATGAAACTGTCTATGAAAAACATAACTGGGAGCATGTGAAGGATTACCTAAATGAAATTCCGGAGTTGAAAGATGGCATGGATTATGCGTTATTATTTAAAGTTAAACCGGAAAAATTTAAAACCGGATTCGCAAATACCATGCTGGGTGTGCTTTTGGCAAAATATGCAAAAGGAAAAAATCGTAACCTGGGATGCAACGTAACCGATACGGAGGATGGGCAGAATCATTTTTATTTATTGAAAGCAAAATAACAGAGATTACCCTCTGGGGAAGCGTTGGCTTCCCCAGAGGGTAATAATTGTAAAGCAAAATTCTATTTAAAGAAGGAAATCTCTTCTTTCAATTGGTCTGCAACAGCTTTTAAGGTGTCTGCTGAAGATGCCAGAGAAGTTACAGTTGCGGAAAGTTCTTCCATAGCAGCTCCGGTTTCTTCGAGTGTGTGAATTTATTTCTGTAAATTGAATCTTCTATGATAATTTTTAGGGCGGAGAGCTCCGATTTCGAGCTATTCGCCCTATGATTATATATACCAACTATTTTCGAGTATGTCAAC
>Ga0129307_1000747_pt1 | contig 45376 bp, 46 predicted proteins | sample P1105metagenome_FD_94437 | JGI IMG/M metagenome (GOLD analysis project Ga0129307, IMG submission 94437) | Capybara group fecal microbial communities from Wisconsin, USA - P1105 metagenome | ecosystem: Host-associated > Mammals > Digestive system > Large intestine > Fecal | place: USA: Wisconsin...
ATCCCAGATATCTCCCTGAGAACCTAAAAATGCCGCGCCTTCTTCACCGCCGGCGATAACGGCATATTGCCATTCGATAAGTTCATAACCGGCAGCCACGGACATAATGAAAAACAGACTGAAAAATCCGGCAATCACAGGGCCGGTTAAATGACGGCGCAATAGAAATTCCGCCATGGGAAAGCTATAAAAGCCGATAGCATAGTGAGCGACGCGGTCAAAATGATTGCGCCCCTCGCCCAACCAACCGGCAAGCAGACGGTTTCCCCATTGAAACGGCACGTGCTCGAAGGTGTAGTGTGCGCCGATTAAATGCAGAGTTAACCATAAGGACATACAAAAATAGGCGGTATTGCTGAACTGAAAGCGGGGATAGGTAATGAGCAGCGCGCCAAACACGATAAAAACCGGCGTGACTTCCGCATACCAGACCGCTCGCGAAAAAGGGGAAATCCCCGACCAAACGGAAAGTGCGGTCAAAAAAATCGCCAAAATGACGGGCAGCCGGCGCATCGTTCCGCCCATCATTTCCAGCCTTTCGCTTTGCAAATCAAGTCGTAAGCCGCCTGAATCTGCTGCGCTTTCTCTTTCGCCATTTCCATCATTTCCGGCGGCAAACCTTTAGAAACCAGTTTATCCGGATGATTTTCGTTCATTAAGCGGCGATAGGCGCGTTTAACCGCTTGTTGATTGTCGTTTTCGGAAACGCCGAGCACTTTGTAAGCATCGTGGATCGTCGGACCGGAATGAGGACGATAACCGCTTTGAGAACCCGATTGCTGATAGCCGCTTTGCGAATAGCCTTGTTGATATTGCTGATATTGTTGGTAAGCCTGTTCGTAAAAACCGCCGTTGGAAAACTGACGACGCGCCATTTCCATCGCGATCATTTGCTCAAACTGGAATGCGGATAAGCCCAGTTCTTCGGCAATAGTGCGTAAAATCGCCAATTCGTTATCGTGTAAATGATCGTCCGCAAAGGCCGCCTGCACTTGCACGCTTAAAAACATGCGTAATAAATCGGCGCGCTGGCCACAACCGATTCGGAATTCGCGAATAATCTGACGCAACGGGAAATCCGTTTCTTTTCCGCGGGTGAAGGCGTCCTGTGCGAGTTTACGGTTCGCTTCATCCAAATTAAGTTGTTGCATCAGATTGTTTGCCAGCGCAATGTCGTTTTCCGTCACGCGGCCTTTTGCTTTACTCAGATTGCCCAGCACGGCAAACGTTGTCTGCATAAACAGAGATTGACGCGTCAGTTTTTTGTCAAAAAAAGACGAATTCACACTGCCGAGTTCGTAAAGTTTTTTGTCCGCCAAATGGCCTAAAATGGCGCCCGCAATTCCGCCGAACAGCCCGCCGTAGCGATAGCCCAGGAAAAAACCGATCACTTTGCCGATAAAATTCATTTAATACTCCAGTTCATTCGGAAAATTTTTGTTAGTTTAGCGGATTAGATAAGGTTGAAAAAGGGGAAGTTCAAGCAAGTGCGGTCAAAAATTGACAAATTTTTCTTTATTTTTGGTCGGAAACGGTGGAATTTTTACATCATATCCAAACCGTATCGGACATAAAAAATGTTGAAATTTTTGCCCGCACTTTGGTTGAAAATTAATCGTTGTCACCCAATAAAACGGATTCCAGCGCGATTTCGATCATCTCGTTAAAAGTGAGCTGACGCTCTTCCGGGCTGGTTTGTTCGCCGGTTCGGATGTGATCCGATACGGTACAGATGGTGAGCGCTTTGGCGCCGAATTCCGCCGCGACGCCGTAAATGCCGGCGGCTTCCATTTCCACGCCGAGAACGCCGTATTTTTCCATTACGTCGAACATTTCCACATCGGGCGTATAGAATAAATCGGCGGAGAACAAATTGCCGACGCGTACGTTGATTCCCTTATTTTTCGCCGCTAAAACCGCCGCCTGCGCCATGTCGAAATCGGCGATGGCGGCAAAGTCGTTGTCTTTGAAGCGGATGCGGTTGACTTTGCTGTCGGTGCAGGCGCCCAGTCCGATAACGACGTCGCGGACGTGAACGTCGCGACGTACCGCGCCGCATGAACCGACGCGGATGATTTTTTTCACACCGTATTCGGTGATGAGTTCTTTGCTGTAAATGGAACAGGACGGAATGCCCATGCCGTGCCCCATAACGGAAACGCGACGTCCTTTATAGCTGCCGGTGTAACCCAACATATTGCGTACGTTGGTGACGAGTTCGGCGTTTTCTAAAAAGGTTTCCGCGATATATTTCGCCCGCAGCGGATCGCCGGGCATTAATACGACATCGGCGAAGGCGCCGGCCGGTGCGTTAATGTGTGGAGTCATAAAATTTCCTTAATTTATCTGAATCGTTTGCCGTGGCAAACTCAAATACGTCGGTTAAATAATCGGCGTGCCGTATTCCATCGGTGAAAGTGCTAAATACTTGGCGATAGTTTGACCGATGTCGGCGAAGGTATCCCGTCCGCCTAAGAATTTGGTTGGAACCTGAGTGCCGTACATCAGCACCGGAATGTGTTCGCGGGTGTGGTCGGAACCCGTCCAGGTCGGGTCGCAACCGTGATCGGCGGTGATAATCAGCAAGTCGTCAGTTTGCATCAGTTGCAGTAATTCGGGCAGACGACAGTCGAAATATTCCAAACCCTTGGCGTAACCCGCTACGTCGCGGCGATGGCCGAAATCCGCATCGAAATTCACGAAGTTAGTAAAAACTATCGTATTATCGCCCGCACTTTTCACTTCTTCCAACGTTTTGTCGAACAACTCTTCCAATCCTGTGGCTTTAACCGTTTTGCTGATGCCGGTGTGAGCGTAAATATCGGCGATTTTGCCAACGGAAACCACCGTTCCGTCTTTTTCTTCGATCAATTTTTGCAGTACGGTTTTTGCCGGCGGTTCGACGGAATAGTCGCGGCGGTTACCGGTGCGTTTGAATTCGCCCGCTTTGTTGCCGATAAACGGACGCGCGATAACCCGTCCGATATTATAGCCTTCCAGTTCGGCGCGCACAATTTCGCACAGTTCGTATAAATTATTCAGTCCGAAGGTTTCTTCGTGGGCGGCAATTTGGAAAACCGAGTCGGCGGAAGTGTAAAAAATCGGTAAGCCGGTTTTCATATGTTCTTCGCCCAGTTGATCTAAAATCACGGTGCCGGAAGAATGACAATTCCCGAGATAGCCTTTAATGCCGGATTTGGCAACGATGCGATCAAGCAACGGTTTCGGGAAGCTGTTTTGTTTGTCGGGAAATAAGCCCCAATCGAACAATACGGGCACACCGGCGATTTCCCAATGTCCCGAGGTGGTGTCTTTACCCGATGAAATTTCGCGGGCAAAGGAGTAACCGCCGATTAAGTGCGGTTGATTTTTGAAATGTTTTGGTAATTCGCCGCAGGATTCTTTCGCCGCCAGCCCTAAACCGAGGCTTTCCAGGTGTGGCAGATTCAACGATTCTTGCCGTTCCGCAATGTGTCCCAGCGTATTTGAACCTTTATCGCCGAATTTTTCCGCATCTTCTGCGCCGCCGATACCAAATGAATCCAGCATCATAATCAGTACGCGTTTCATGGTTTTTCTCCTTATATTCAATCCCGAAAACTGTATATTTCGAACAAAGCAATCGTTTAGCTTGGTCCTAATGTGACAAAACCACAGCCAAACTGTGGTTTTGTATGTGTTCTGTTAAGCGCGACGGCTTTTATTTAGTATAGCAGGAATCACGCTAATGCGACACCGCTTAAACCGATAAATAAGCCGGCGATGGTGGCGCTCATTAAGTTGGCGAGCGAACCGGCGATGACCGCTTTAATTCCCAACCGTGCGATGTCTCCGCGACGGTTTGGCGCCATCCCGCCCAAGCCGCCGATAAGAATGGCGATAGAGCTAAAGTTGGCAAAACCGCATAATGCGAATGTGATGATGGCTTTGGTTTTATCGCCTAATTGTACCGCACTTTCCGGGTTGAGATATTTGGCAAATTCCATGTATCCCACAAATTCGTTGATTGCCAGTTTGGTACCGATCATTTGTCCGGCAATATTGGCTTCTTCCCAAGGTACGCCGATAATCCATGCCAATGGCTTGAACACCCAACCGAAAATCATACCTAAAGATAATTCCGGCATATCGAACCAACCGCCGACACCGCCGAGAATCCCGTTAATTAAGGCGATCAAGGCTACGAAAGCGATTAACATGGCGCCGACATTTAAGGCCAACTGCATACCGGACGAAGCTCCGCCGGCGGCGGCATCTAAAATGTTGGACGGTTTTTCCAATTCCACATGGGTCATATCGTCATCGAATTGTTCGGTTTGCGGATAGAGAATTTTAGCAAATAATAATCCTGCCGGCGCCGCCATAAATGACGCGGCGATTAAGTAAGTCAACGGCACGCCCATGCCCGCATAACCGGCCAGAACGGAACCGGCGATAGAGGCTAAACCGCCGCACATAACGGCAAATAATTCCGATTGCGTCATTTTGCTGATGTAAGGCTTAACGATAAGCGGCGCTTCGGTTTGACCGACGAAAATATTCGCCGCCGCAGACATGGATTCGGATTTTGAGGTACCGAGCAATTTCTTCAATGCGCCGCCGATAATTTTGATAACCCATTGCATAATACCGATATAGTAGAGCACTGAAATTAACGCGGAGAAGAAAATAATATTCGGTAATACGCGCACGGCAAAAATAAAGCCGTCGCCGCCCAGCACTTCAAAGATCTTGTCGCCGGCAAGACCGCCGAATACGAATTTCACGCCTTCAAAGCCGTAATTTATGACGCTCTGTACGCCGTCCGACACCCATTGCAATGCATGGCGGCCGACCGGAACATAAAGAATTAACGCGCCGAACAGCACTTGAATGGCGAGTGCGCCGAATACCGTGCGGTAATTAATGGCTTTGCGATTGTTGGAAAGCAGGAAGGCGATGGCAAGCAGTACGACCATGCCTAAGAGGCTGATTAGTGCAGACATTATGAGTCTCCCAAGATGATAAAACTGTTGAATTTTAGCGTTTTTTAGGCGATTTAGCTATAAGTTATCACCAGATTTTTGTTTAATTTTGACCGCACTTTCTTTATTATTAGGCGGAATTCATTGTTAACAGGTTTTTATGTCGAAATTCAAAGTCTTGCCGCAAACCCCTTGGACCGCCATGTCGCTTTGGTCGTTGGAATGGCGCTCGTTGGCGATGTTGTGCATGTCGCTCACCATTGTGGGAATCGGCGAAGGCTTGCTGCTTCTGTCGGATTTGGGATCCGCCCCCTGGACCATTCTGTCTCAAGGCATTTCATTACAATGCGGTATCAGCGTCGGCTGGGCGTCTTTTTTTATCAGCGTTATCGTCATGCTGTTCTGGTTTCCGCTGAAACTGCATATGGGGCTCGGCACCATTCTGAATATTGTGGTTATCGCAATTTTTTTGGGCGTTACGGTGAAAACCGCGCCCCTTCCCGTTGCGCTTTGGAGTCGTTTTGCCTATGTCTTGTTCGGCATTTTCTGTTTCGGTGTCGGTTCCGCCATTTATCTGACTTGTCATCAAGGCGCCGGCCCGCGTGACGGGCTGATGGTCGGGCTTTGCCAGCGATTTCACTGGAAAGTGGGAATCGTTCGCACCTGTATTGAAGTCACGGTTTGTTTTCTTGGTTTCTGCCTGGGCGGAACCGTGGGCGTCGGCACGTTGATTTTTGCCTTGTCTATCGGTTGGACGGTGCAATTCACTCTGGCGCAGGTGGCGCGTTTTTCCCGTTGATTCGGCGTATTCCGTCTTTCTAAAAAACAATTCAAATTTTATGTGTAATCGCCGGTGCGCTTACTTATGGCTTCGCCACCGTTGGCAAGGCCAAGGTTCAAAAAACGTTGCTTTTTTTGACCGCACTTTTAACTTGTTTTGTCTCTTTTGTACTACTATAATAGTGCAAAATTTATTCACGGAACAATTTTATGACAAACAAACAACCTCCTTTACTGGGCGGCATAATGATTATTGCGGGCGGCACCATTGGTGCCGGAATGCTGGCTAATCCGATTTCAACTGCGGGCGTTTGGTTTACGGGCTCGCTGTTAATTCTGATTTATACTTGGTTTTGCATGATGTCTTCGGGCTTAATGTTGTTGGAAGCCAATTTGCATTATCCCACCGGCGCCAGTTTCGACACGATTGTGAAAGACTTGCTGGGCAACGGTTGGAACGTGCTGAACGGCTTATCGCTGGCATTCGTGTTGTATATTCTGACTTACGCCTACATCACTTCCGGCGGCGGAATTACGGAAGAAATGGCGAATCAACTGCTGAGCACCGAACAAAATCCGGTGGAAATCGGACGAACCGCCGGCGCGTTGGTTTTCACCTTTGTGTTAGCGGCGTTCGTGTGGTTTTCCACCAAGGCGGTGGATCGTTTCAGTACGGTATTGATTGCGGGCATGGTGATTTCTTTTTTCCTGTCGGTATCGGGGCTGGTCGCGTCTTCTCACGGCGAATTACTGTTTGATTCCGCGGTTCGTTCGGATCCGCACTATGTGTCTTACGCATTTGTGGCGTTGCCCGTGTGTTTAGTGTCTTTCGGCTTTCATCAGAACGTTCCGAGCCTGGTTAAATATTACGACCGAAATGCGGGAAAAGTGGCGAAATCCGTATTTATCGGCACGTTTCTTGCATTGCTGATTTATGTGCTGTGGCAGTTGGCGATTCAGGGCAATTTACCGCGCGCCGAATTCGCGCCGGTTATCGAGAAAGGCGGCGATATTGCGGCGTTATTGAATGTGTTGGGGCGATACATTCGGACGGATTATATCGGCGTTGCGTTAAATTTCTTTGCTTACATGGCGATTGCCAGCTCGTTTTTGGGCGTAACTTTAGGGTTATTCGATTATATTGCCGATTTGTGCGGGTTTGACGATAGCCGCGCGGGCCGAACCAAAACCGCGTTGGTAACATTTCTGCCGCCGTTGCTGCTCAGTTTGAAATTTCCTTACGGATTTGTGATTGCCATCGGTTATGCGGGGTTGGCTGCGACGATTTGGGCGGCCATCGTGCCGGCGCTGCTCGCCAAAACCAGCCGCACGAAATTTCCGCAGCGCCAATATACCGTTTTCGGCGGTAATCTGATGGTTTATTTCGTCATTTTCTTCGGTCTGTTGAATATTTTGTCGCAACTGGCGGCGCAATTCGGCTGGTTGCCGGTGTTTAAAGGTTAATGAGCGGGCGATGATGGCAGAACGGCAATCCGTTTACGATACGGAAAACTTTTTTGAGTCGTATCAAAAGTTACGGGCGAATCCCGTCAGTCTGAACAACATTGTGGAAAAGCCGACCATGTTGTCTTTACTGCCTGATTTAACGGGGAAAAAATTACTGGATTTAGGCTGCGGCAGCGGCGAACATTTGCGTTTATATCTGGAGCGCGGCGCCGGTTTCGTAGCGGGCGTGGATTTATCCGCCGCCATGCTGCGGCAAGCGGAAAAAAAACTTGCGGATTTTCGACCGCACTTTGCGTTATATCGGGCGCCGATGGAATGTTTGTCGCAATTGGCGGAATCCGAATTTGACCTAATAACCAGTTCTTTTGCCTTCCATTACGTGCAGGATTTCCCGGGATTGCTCAATGCCGTCGCGGCGAAGCTGAAACCGCAGGGAACGTTGATTTTTTCGCAGGAACATCCCATTGTGACCGCTTACAAAGGCGGTGAACGCTGGGAGAAAAATGCACAAAAAGAACAGCTGGCGTACCGTTTGAATTTTTATCGTGATGAAGGCGAACGCAGCCGAAGTTGGTTTAAACAGCCGTTTAAAACTTATCATCGCACCACGGCGACCATTATGAATAATTTGATTGAAGCGGGATTTGTTATCGAAAACGTGCAGGAACCCATGCTTGCCGACCGTCCGGAATGGCAGGCGGAATTTAAGGATCTGCAACATCGCCCCGTGCTGCTTTTTGTAAAAGCGAGAAAAAACGTTTCAGATTTTAAAAAATTTAAGAAAACCGCTTGCAAGTAGAAAATTTTTTCCGTATTTTAATGGCTACGAACCTAACATAGGATTGATTATGAACTTTAACAACACTTTGCATCATCACCATCATTCTTCCTGAACATTCTTTCGGGCATAATGTGGTGTTCGGAAGAAAACTTCCGAGCAAGTGTGAGTTCCTCAATTTTCAATCTCTCGGAAGTGATTTTCTACTTTCGAGAGATTTTTTTTTACCCCAAAATTAAGACAAAAAGGAAAACAATATGACAAACAGCAATAACCGTTTACGTATCGCGTTGCAGAAAAAAGGACGTTTAAGCAAAGACTGTAACGAACTGCTCAAACAATGCGGTGTGAAAATTACCTGGAACGAGCAGCGGCTGATTGCCTATTCGGAGAATCTGCCGATTGAAATTCTGCGCGTGCGTGATGACGATATTCCGGGATTGGTATTCGACGGTGTGGTGGATCTCGGCATTATCGGCGAAAACGTGTTGGAAGAGGAAGAACTCGGGCGCATTGCCGGCGGCGAAAAAGTGGAATACAAAAAACTGCGCACTCTGGATTTCGGCGGCTGCCGTTTGTCACTGGCCATTGATCGCGACCAACCCTATCACGGCGTGCAGGATTTTAATAACGCTCTGATTGCCACATCTTACCCGAATTTGCTGAAACGCTATATGAAAGAACAAGGCGTGCCGTTTAAAAGTATTCTGCTTAACGGCTCGGTCGAAGTTGCGCCCAGCGCGGGCATTGCGCACGCAATCTGTGATTTGGTTTCCTCCGGCGCCACACTGGAAGCCAACGGCTTAAAAGAAGTGGAAGTGATTTACCAATCCAAAGCCTGTCTGATTCAACGTGCTGAACCGCTGGACGGCGATAAACAACAACTTGTGGATAAACTTCTCACCCGCATTCAGGGCGTGCAACAGGCAGCCGAATCCAAATACATTATGCTGCACGCGCCGAAAGAAAAACTCGAAGAAATCACCGCACTTTTACCAGGCGTAGAGAATCCGACCATTCTCCCGCTCGCCCACGACGACAGCAAAGTGGCAATGCATGTGGTCAGCCAGGAAACATTATTCTGGGAAACCATGGAGCAACTGAAAGAAATGGGCGCCAGTTCGGTGCTGGTATTGCCGATTGAGAAAATGTTAGCGTGAAATCTCTCATTGTTTCTTTTGCAAAAAAGAAAAGTGCGGTCGGATTTTATGTTATTTTTATCAATATAATCAGAGAGGTGAAATATGTTTTCAGATTTATTTCCGATTATTTCCACGGTAGTGATAGCACATTTTCTCGCATTAATCAGTCCGGGTCCTGATTTTTTGATGGTAGTGCGCAGCGCGTTACGTAATACGCGTCGTCGTGCTGTCGGAGTCTCTCTTGGCATTGCACTTGCTAATGGTATTTATATCGTACTCTGCGTTATCGGTGTCGGCTCGGCTATCGCTCATTCCTTATGGTTGATGGTTACGCTTAAAATTATCGGCGGTTGCTTTTTACTCTACATTGCCTACCACGCACTCAAAGCACGCCGACATGACTACGCTTTTTTAATTCAAAATCAAGATGAAAGCCGCCTGCAAAATGCACCTTCTTTTTGGAAGGAGTTTTGGTTAGGAATGGGGTCAGGCTTATCCAACCCGAAAAACATCATCTTTTATTTGAGCCTGTTCTCCGTGGTACTCACGCCCGAATCGGGAATGATGTTATCGGTCGGATTGGGTATATGGATGACATTACTGGTATTTGTATGGGATACGATGATTATTTTCGTTCTTTCCCAAAAACGCGTACGTCAAACTTTCAGTAAAATTGCTTTTTATATCGATAAGATCGCAGGTTTGCTACTTGGCTTTATGGGTTACAAATTGCTACAAACGGCGGCGAAGGAAATCGCGTAAAGTGCGGTCGGATTTTTAATAATTTTTTGAAAAACGATCAATTCTAAAAAGCGAGCGGGAAATATGCCATTCACAAAAACTGAAAAACGATCGCTGTTAGCCTCGAAAGGAATCGCTCCGACGGCGTTCGGATGTTTGCAGGAAATAGTGTTGGGTGAAAGAACGGTAAAATCTCCCCTTGCCCTCTTACAAAAGAAGCGAATGAAGAAAAGGTTTCGCTTTCGTAAAGAGACGATTTTATAGAAATAGAATAACGGAGGAAAATATGCAAACTTTAATCTGGAAAGATTTAACCGAACCGCAGCGAAAGGAAGCGCTTACTCGTCCTGCGATCTCTGCGGCGGGCAATATTAAAGAGGCGGTGGATGCCATTCGTGAAAATGTGCTGGCAAACGGCGATAAAGCGCTATTCGAGCTTTCGGAAAAATTCGATAGAGTAAAATTGAATAGTTTGGTGATTTCTAAACAGCAAATTGAGGAGGCGGCTCAACGCTTACCGGCGGAACTCAAACAAGCCATTCAAAATGCAAAGAAAAATATCGAAGCTTTTCATTTTGCCCAGGTTCCCGTCGAGGTGGATGTGGAAACCCAAGCCGGCGTGCGTTGCCAGGTGTTGACGCGTCCGATTAATCGCGTGGGATTATATATTCCCGGCGGCTCCGCGCCTTTGTTCTCGACCGTATTAATGCTTGCGATTCCCGCTAAAATCGCAGGTTGTAAAAAAATTGTGCTTTGTTCGCCGCCGCCGATTGCGGATGCGATCCTCTATGCGGCGGAGCTCTGCGGAGTGGAAACCGTTTATGCGGTAGGCGGTGCGCAGGCTGTCGTTGCGATGGCGTTCGGTACGGAAACCGTGGCAAAAGTGGATAAAATTTTCGGGCCGGGTAACGCCTTTGTGACGGAAGCAAAACGTCAGGTAAGCCAGGCGGTGAACGGCGCGGCGATTGATATGCAGGCGGGGCCGTCGGAAGTGTTGGTGATTGCCGATGAAAATGCCGATCCGGATTTTGTGGCGAGCGATTTGCTCTCTCAGGCGGAGCACGGCGCCGACAGCCAAGTGATTTTGGTGACGCCAAGCGAACGATTGGCGCTGGAAACGGAATTTGCCCTCGAACGCCAGCTGGCTGCCTTGCCGCGCTCTGAAATCGCGCAAAAAGCGCTATCTCACAGCCGTATTTTTATTGCCGAAAGTTTGCGTCAATGCGTTGAAATCAGTAATGAATATGCGCCGGAACATTTGGTGGTGCAAGTGCAAAACGCCCGTGATTTATTGCCGGATATCGACAATGCAGGTTCCATTTTCTTAGGCGCTTATTCGCCGGAAAGCATGGGCGATTACGCCAGCGGCACAAACCATGTGTTGCCGACTTACGGCTATACCCGAACTTCGTCCAGCCTCGGTCTGGCGGATTTCAGCAAACGAATGACCGTACAGGAACTCAGTCCGCAAGGCTTTAAAGATTTGGCTAAAACCGTGGAAGTGATGGCGGCGGCGGAACGGCTGGATGCGCATAAACAGGCGGTGAGCGTTCGCCTTGAAAAATTGAAATAGCGGCGTTCCTACAAAGATTTTGAATAAAGTGCGGTCGAAATTTGCAAAGTTTTTTGAACGTTTGCCAACGGTGGCGAAGCCATAAGTAATCGCACCGGCGATTACGCATAAAATTTGCAAAGTTTTACCCAATCCGATCGCTTATAAAGAAAAGAAATGTAAGGCGGGCTATGCGTTCGCCCGAAAATACGGATATTGTGCGGTCGGCGGATAAAATCCGCTGCTGCGAAGACAACACAGGAAAAAAATATGACCATTTCACAACTTTCCCGAAAAAACGTCCAAGCCTTAACACCGTATCAATCCGCTCGTCGATTGGGCGGTAACGGCGATGTGTGGCTGAACGCCAACGAATACCCGGTTTCGCCGGATTTTAACCTTTCCGAGCGCATTTTTAACCGTTATCCCGAACCGCAACCCGAAGCCGTGGTGAAAGGATACGCAGCTTACGCCGGCGTGCAACCTGAAAACGTGATTGTGACCCGCGGCGGCGACGAAAGCATTGAATTGCTGATTAAAGCGTTCTGCGAATCCGATGACAGCGTTCTTTATTGCCCGCCCACTTACGGCATGTACGCGGTGAGCGTGGAAACCTTAGGCATCACCGCTAAAATCGTGCCGTTAACCGCGGAATTTCAATTGGATTTGCCCGAAATCGAGAAAAATTTAACGGGCGTGAAAGTGGTGTTTGTTTGCAGCCCGAATAATCCGACGGGAAATGTGTTAAATCCGGCGGATTTACAACGTTTATTAGAGATGACGGCAAACAAAGCCATTGTGGTGGTGGACGAAGCTTACATTGAATTTTGCCCGGCAAGCTCGATAGTAAAACAACTGAAAAATTACCCGCACTTAGCGGTTATTCGCACTCTTTCCAAGGCGTTTGCGCTGGCGGGTTTGCGGTGCGGTTTCACCCTTGCCAATCCCGAATTAATTGCCGTGTTGCAAAAAGTCATCGCCCCATATCCGCTGCCGACACCGGTTTCCGACATCGCCGCTCAAGCCTTACAGCCGCAGGGATTAGCGCAAATGCGGCAACGGGTTAATTCCGTTTTAACCGACCGCGCTTGGCTGATTGCGCAATTAAACGCTATCGAAATTGTAGAAAAAGTGTTTGAAAGCGAATCCAATTACGTATTGGTGAAATTCCAAGACGGCGAAAAAGTCTTCAAGGCTTTGTGGGAAAAAGGCATTATTCTGCGCGATCAGCACAAAGCGTTAGGATTGCAGAATTGTATTCGGATAACTATCGGCACCCAAGCCGAGCTGGAGAAAACCATAGAAGCGATTAAAGCCGTATAAGCATAAAGCGGGCTTGCTCGCCCAAAACATTTAAAAATTTTATGCGTAATCGCCGGTGCGATTACTTATGGCTTCGCCACCGTCGGCAAAGCCAACGTTCAAAAAGCGTTGCTTTTTGTGACCGCACTTTACATTCGTTGATAATGGCCGGAGAGCCCGTTTTACAAGGACACAACATGACACAACAACCAATTTTATTCATCGACCGCGACGGCACGCTGATTGACGAGCCGAAAACCGATTTTCAAATCGATAGCCTGGAAAAACTTAAATTTGAACGCAACGTGATTCCGGCGTTGCTCAAATTGAAGAACAAATTCCGCTTTGTGATGGTGTCGAATCAGGACGGATTGGGCACAAGCTCGTTCCCAAAGGAAAATTTTGACAAACCGCACAATGCGATGTTGGATGTGTTTCGTTCGCAAGGTATTGAATTTGATGATATTTTGATTTGTCCGCACAAGCCGGAAGACAACTGCCAATGTCGCAAACCGAAAACCAAATTGCTGAAAAAATATATCGACAAAAAACTGTTTGATCCTCAAACCAGCTTTGTGATCGGCGACCGCCCGACGGACGTGCAGCTCGCACAGAATTTAGGCATTCGCGCATTGCAATACAATCCGGAATCATTAGGTTGGGATTTGATTGCAGAAAAGTTATTGAATGAAGCGGTGGCGAATCCGGCGGCGGATCGGGCGCCCCGTCACGCGGTTGTGGAACGCAAAACCAAAGAAACGGACATCAAAGTGGAACTGTGGCTGGATGAAGCCGGCATGAACGAAATCGACACGGGCGTGGGTTTTTTCAACCATATGCTGGATCAAATCGCCACTCACGGCGGTTTCCGCATGAACGTGCAATGTAAAGGCGATTTGTGGATCGACGAACATCATACGGTGGAAGACACCGCCTTGGCCTTAGGCACGGCGTTAAAACAGGCCGTCGGCGATAAACGTGGCATCCAACGTTTCGGCTTTGTCTTACCGATGGACGAATGCCGCGCCGAATGTGCGTTGGACTTATCGGGCAGACCGTGGATCAAATTCAACGCCAAGTTCAAACGTGACAAAGTAGGCGATTTCAGCACCGAATTGACCGAGCATTTCTTCCAATCGCTGGCGTTCAGCATGCTTGCCACGCTGCATCTAAAAGCCACCGGCGACAACGATCACCACAAAATCGAGAGCCTGTTTAAAGTTTTCGGCAGAACCTTAAGACAAGCGATTCGTGTAGAAGGGGATGCAATGCCAAGTTCGAAAGGCGTATTATAATACGTAGGGGCGGGGTTTATCCCCGCCCGAAATGCTAAAAGTGCGGTTAAAATTTGCAACGTTTTTTGAACGTTGGTTTTGCCAATGGTGGCGAAGCCATAAGTGATCGCATTGGCGATTATTACGTATAGAATTTGTGAAGTTTTTAGGGAAATATGACTCATATTATTTATAAAATTTATAAATTAGAAACCAATCCGTCTACAAATGAATTGGACGACTTGATAATTGGCGGAAAAATAAAATTTCTGCGAGAGATTCTACTAAATAATTGCCAATTCAAACGGGATGTAAATAATGATTGGATACTTAAGTTTTTTGTAGGGAAAAACTACGAACAGTCATTTTTAATCAGTAAGAATTTATTTCGTAGAGAGTTATGTTTATCAACATCGAGTTTGATAATTGGAAAAGATGATTTTAATAATAACGATGCAGAAATTCTTTCAAGTTCAGTACGAGAGAATAAATCTTTAAAGATTACGGATTTTACGGAATATCCTTCTCACTACAGTCACATTGACGGCAAAGGAATATCCTTTTTCAGTAAGTTGGACGGACAACGGGAACAATTTGAACGACATATTATTTTACAATCTTTAGCATATGCTTATTTAGGCGCTATTGAATTTATAGCCAATAAATTAGCGGAAAAAATAAATTGTCATGATTGTAATATTAATGAATTAAACGAGCTATATATTGAAGCGGCTAAATTTAATTCTATGTTTTTCTTTCACCAACCTGTTTTAAGTAAAAATACAAGTTTAACTGAGACATGGAAATGTATTGATAAAGCGCTCGATGTTAATGTTTCATCCAATGAATTATTAGGGCAATTATCTAATGTACATTACATTTTGAACTTGGAAGCTGAGAAGGAAAAAGCCGAATTAGATAATCGGTATCAAGCCAAGCAGGATAAATTGAATACCAGATTTACTATTATTGGGATTATTATTGGTCTTTTAAGTTTAATAGAATTATTCAAATAACTAAACGTTTCCTTATCAACAAAGATTGTACGCGCCTGTTTTTATAACAATGCGCAAAAGTGCGGTTAAAATTTGTAAAGTTTTTTTATTTTATCTATTTGCTACAAAATAACTTGAATAACTCACTATAAAGGCGTTTAATGTAGCCTGTATGCAACATGTGAAATGTGTTGCTCATCGAATCGGGAGGCATTATGCAAAACAGCGCATTATTGATGGATTTTTATGCTCTGACTATGGCAAACAGTTATTTTGAACAGGGCAGACAAGATGAAATTGCCTATTTTGACTATTTTTTCCGGAAGGTTCCGGACGAGGGCGGTTATGCGGTGTTTGCCGGATTGGAACAGGTGCTGGATTATCTTGAGAATCTGCATTTTTCCGAGCAAGAAATTGAATTTTTGCAACAAAAACATATTTTTTCCGCCGGTTTTCTGGATTATTTGCGCCATTTTCATTTTCGTGGCGATGTGTGGGCGGTGCAAGAGGGAAGCGTTGTATTTCCGAACGAGCCGTTGCTGATTGTGCGGGCGCCGATTATTGATTGCACCCTGATTGAAGCGTTTTTGTTACTGACGTTGAATCATCAAACGCTGATTGCCACCAAGGCGGCACGTATAGTGAGTGTAGCGCAGGGGCGCGGTGTGTTGGAATTTGGTGCACGTCGAGCGCATGGCGCGGATGCGGCGCATTTGGGTGCGCGGGCGGCCTATATCGCGGGTGTGGACGGCACTTCCAATGTGTATAGCGATTTTATGTGCGGGATTCCCGCGTTGGGCACTATGGCTCATGCTTACGTACAAAGTTTTGATAGCGAATACGAGGCTTTTCTGCAATATGCCGAAACTTATCCCGACAACACGGTGTTGCTGGTGGATACTTACGATACGCTGCATCAAGGTATTCCTAACGCAATCCGAGTGCATCAAGAATATCTGGCGCCGCGGGGCTACAAATTAAAAGGTATCCGTATTGATAGCGGAGACTTAGCGTATTTGAGTATTCGGGCCCGGGAAATGTTGGATGCGGCGGGGCTCACGGAAACCAAAATCACCGTTTCCAATTCCTTGGATGAATATCTGATTAAAGATTTGCTGTTGCAAGGGGCGAAGATTGACAGTTTCGGCGTAGGCGAACGTTTGATTACCGCCAAGAGCGAACCGGTTTTCGGCGGCGTGTACAAAATTGTAGCATTGGAAAAAGACGGGCGACTTATTCCGAAAATTAAACTCAGTGAAACCCTGCAGAAAACCACCACGCCGGGATTTAAAAATTTGTGGCGGTTATATGATCAAAACCGCAAAGCCATTGCCGACGTGATTACTTTGCATGATGAAATTATTGATAACGGTAAACCTTACATGCTGTTTGATCCTGAGTATACCTGGAAAACCAAATGGGTGACGGATTTTGTAGCGGAACAAAAATTGCAGCAATGGTTCGAACAGGGCGAAAGACGGCGTTCCGCGTCAACTTTAGCGGAAAGCCGCGCTTATTGCCGGCGGGAACTGGAATCTTTATGGAATGAAGTGCGCCGTCTGGAAAAACCGCACGGTTATTATGTGGATTTGTCACAGAATTTATGGACTTTAAAACAACATCTGATTGAACGGCATTCGGGGAAAAAATCATGAAAACGGCAGCATATGCGGATTATTTAATTCAATGGCTGGAAACTCAGCGTACCGAACTTTACGGTATGGACGGTTATACCCTGGGGGTCAGCGGCGGCATTGACAGTGCCGTTTGTGCGCATTTGTTGGCGCGGACCGGCGCTCCCGTGCAGGCTTTAATTTTGCCCGCAGAAGTGACCGACCCGATCGATGTGGCGGACGCTCAAGCCACGCTGGAAAGCGCAGGAATCAGCGGGCAAATCATTTCCATCACGCCTTGGTACGATTTAATCATGCAGCAACTTTCCCCCGCGTTACATGCGGAACCCGAACGCGTTAATGTGTTAAGAGGCAATCTGATGGCGCGTTTACGAATGATCGCGCTGTTTACCACCGCGCAAAGTCATCGTTCCATCGTGTTAGGCACGGATAATGCTGCCGAAATATTGACGGGTTACTTCACTAAATTCGGCGACGGCGCGGCGGACGTATTGCCTTTAGCGGGATTGCGCAAAGAACAGGTGTTTGAACTCGGGCGTTATCTCGGCGTACCGCAAACCGTGCTGGCGAAAAAACCGAGCGCCGGTTTGTGGGCGGGACAAACGGACGAAGGCGAAATGGGCGTCACTTATGCGGAAATCGATGCCTATTTGCGCGGTGAAACCGTCAGCCCGCAGGCATTAGAACGGATTCGATTCTGGCATAACCGTTCTCACCACAAACGCATGCTGCCGCCGAAGCCGAAATCACCGGATGAAATCGAATAAAGGTACAACCACCCGCCGGGTGAAATGCGCTATAATTCATTGCCATAAAAAGGAGCCGATATGTCACCATTACCTAAAATTTTGCTGTTAAACGGCCCCAATCTGAACATGTTGGGGGCGCGCGAACCAAAACATTACGGTTCGCTTTCGTTAGCGGCAATCGAAGCCAATGCCCGGGCGTTGGCGGAAAAGTGCGGTCTGAATTTGGAATGTTTTCAAAGCAACAGCGAAGAAAAACTTATTGACAAAATTCACGACAGCTTCCAAAAAGTCGATTTCATTATCATCAATCCCGCCGCCTTTACGCACACCAGCGTTGCGTTGCGCGACGCATTATTGGCGGTGTCGATTCCTTTCGTCGAAGTGCATTTGTCGAATATTCATAAACGCGAGCCGTTCCGTCACCATTCTTATTTCAGCGATGCGGCGGAAGGCGTGATTTGCGGATTGGGGGCAAAAGGTTATGAATGCGCCTTGATATTCGCCGCCGAATTTTTAGCAAAAAACGCGTGAATTTCGTTAAATATCGACAAATTTGTAGAAAATAGTCGCAAAACGAATTATTTTAAGGTAATCTTGCGGGCGTAAAAAAACAGAATTTATTTTGACCGCACTTTCGGCTTGAAAAGCGCGCCGAAAGTGCGGGATCTTTTTATCTCTCAACCAGGAAAACAAATTATGGCAATGGATATTCGTAAAATTAAAAAATTAATCGAATTAGTTGAAGAATCAGGCATTATGGAATTGGAAATTTCCGAAGGCGAAGAATCGGTTCGCATCAGCCGTGGTTCCGCCGCACCAAGTTCCGTTCAGTACACCGTTCCGGCCGCCGCACCGGCTCCCGTAGCAGCGCCTGTTGCCGCCGCTTCCGCACCGGCTGCTGTTGCGCCTGCCGCCGCACCGGAATTATCCGGACACGTGATTCGTTCTCCGATGGTGGGAACTTTCTACCGCAGTCCGAGCCCGGAAGCGAAAGCCTTCGTTGAAGTCGGACAATCCGTGAAAGTCGGCGACGCGCTTTGCATTGTCGAAGCGATGAAAATGATGAACCGCATTGAAGCCGATAAAGCGGGCGTGGTGAAAGCGATTTTAGTTAACGACGGCGATGCGGTGGAATTCGACGAGCCGTTAATCGTTATTGAATAATTTGTAGGGTGGGCAGACTTGCCCACTATTTTTATCTCATAAATTTTCGAATTGGAATAATCTTATGATAGAAAAAGTGGTTATTGCCAACCGTGGTGAAATTGCATTGCGTATTTTGCGCGCATGTAAAGAAATGGGCATTAAAACCGTTGCCGTGCATTCCACGGCAGACCGTGATTTGAAACACGTGTTGCTGGCGGATGAAACCGTTTGTATCGGCCCTGCGCCGTCGGTAAAAAGCTATTTAAATGTGCCGGCGATTATTGCGGCGGCGGAAGTGACCGGTGCGGATGCCATTCATCCGGGTTACGGTTTTTTATCCGAAAATGCGGATTTTGCCGAACAGGTCGAACGTTCCGGCTTTACCTTTATAGGACCGACGGCGGACGTGATTCGTTTAATGGGCGACAAAGTGTCCGCCATTAATGCTATGAAGAAAGCCGGCGTGCCCTGCGTACCGGGTTCCGACGGTCCTTTAGGAACGGATATGGCGAAAAATAAAGAAATCGCCAAACGTATCGGCTTTCCGGTGATCATTAAAGCTTCCGGCGGTGGCGGCGGTCGCGGTATGCGCGTGGTACGGGATGCGGACAGTCTGGAAGAAAGCATTGCGATGACCAAAGCGGAAGCGAAAGCGGCGTTCAACAACGACATGGTTTACATGGAAAAATACCTGGAAAACCCGCGTCATGTGGAAATTCAGGTGATTGCCGATACGCACGGTAATGCGGTGTATTTAGCGGAACGCGACTGTTCGATGCAGCGTCGTCACCAAAAAGTGGTGGAAGAAGCACCGGCACCGGGTATTACGGAAGAAGTCCGTCGCGACATCGGTTCCCGTTGCGCGAAGGCTTGCGTGGAAATCGGTTATCGCGGCGCCGGTACCTTCGAATTTCTGTATGAAAACGGCGAATTCTATTTTATTGAAATGAATACCCGTATTCAGGTTGAACATCCGGTGACGGAAATGATTACCGGTGTGGATTTGGTGAAAGAACAGTTACGCGTAGCATCGGGCTTGCCGTTGTCTTTCAAACAGGAAGACATTAAAGTGAAAGGCCACGCCATTGAATGCCGTATTAATGCGGAAGATCCGAAAACCTTCCTGCCGTCGCCGGGCAAAGTGGTGCATTTGCATGCGCCGGGCGGTTTGGGCGTGCGTTGGGATTCCCACATTTACGGCGGTTACACCGTGCCGCCGCATTATGATTCGATGATTGCGAAACTGATTACGTACGGTGATACCCGCGAAAGCGCCATCCGTCGCATGCAGAATGCGTTGTCGGAAACCATTATCGAAGGGCTTAAAACCAATATTCCGCTGCACAATCTGATTATGGAAGATAAAAATTTCCAGAAAGGCGGCACCAATATTCATTATCTTGAGAAGAAACTGGGCCTTGCCGATTAATGACAAAATGGAGCTTATGCTCCATTTTTTGTGTGAAGGTGAAAAATGAAAATGAATTTGCAACAACGTTACAGACAAGCCGCCAAGGAAGCCCGCTGGGCATTGCTGTTGACCGTGCTGTATTTAATCGGCTGGTGTTTGAGCGCCTATTTGCCGGAAGGCGGAAGCGGCCCGCTCGGTTTTCCGTTATGGTTTGAGTTGTCCTGTATTTATTTGCCCGTCTTATTTTTGGTGGTGGCTTATTGGTTGGTGAAGATTGTTTATCAGGATATCGATCTTGAAATCGAACCGAAAAACTCGGCAAAAATCGCCCGCACTTTAGCGCATTCGGCGACGGAATCTGCGGAGAAAACTGAAAAATGAATTTGGGCATTATTCTTCCTTTGATTATTTACCTCGTTTTTGTATTCGGTGCGGCATTGTATGCTTACATTAAACGGTCGAAAGGCGATTTTTTAACGGAATATTATGTAGGCAACCGTTCGATGACCGGCTTGGTGCTCGCTATGACCACGGCTTCCACTTACGCCAGTGCCAGTTCCTTTGTGGGCGGACCGGGCGCCGCTTACAAATACGGCCTGGGCTGGGTGTTGCTTTCCATGATTCAGGTGCCGGCGGTGTGGCTGGCTTTGGGCGCGTTGGGAAAAAAATTCGCGCTGCTTTCCCGGGAAACCAACGCGTTGACGATCAGCGATTTATTGTTTTATCGCTACAAAAGTCGCTGGCTGGTGTGGATTGCCAGTATTGCGCTGTTAATCGCTTTTTTCGCCGCGATGATGGCGCAATTTATCGGCGGTGCGCGCTTGTTGGAAACCACTATCGGCATTTCTTACACGCAGGCTTTATTGATTTTCGCCGCCACCGTGGGAATTTACACTTTTATCGGCGGTTTTCGTGCGGTCGTGTTGACGGATACCATTCAGGGCACGGTGATGATTTTGGGTACGCTGGTGTTGCTTGGCGCCGTGATTTATGCGGCGGGCGGCGTAGAAAGTGCGATCGCAAAACTGACGGAAATCGATCCGCACTTAGTCAGTCCTTACGGACCGAACGATATGCTGGGATTTCAGTTTATGGCGTCCTTTTGGGTATTGGTGTGCTTCGGCGTAGTGGGCCTGCCGCACACCGCCGTGCGTTGCATGGCGTTCAAAGACAGCAAAGCCTTGCACGGCGGCATGCTGATCGGTACGGTGATATTAACCGTAATTATGCTCGGCATGCATCTTGCGGGCGCATTGGGGCGTGCCGTGGTACCGGATTTAACGGTTCCCGATCAAGTGATTCCGTCGTTAATGCTGCAAGTGCTTTCGCCCCTGGTGGCGGGAATTTTCCTTGCCGCTCCCATGTCGGCGATTATGTCCACCATTGATGCGCAACTGATTCAATCTTCGGCGATTTTCGTGAAAGATCTGTATTTATCGGCGAAACCCGAAGCGGCCACCAATCAGAAGCGGATTAGTCGGTTTTCCTCGCTGATTACGTTAACCATCACCGTTTTATTGATTTGGGCGGCATTAAATCCGCCGGATATGATTATCTGGCTGAATTTATTCGCTTTCGGCGGGCTGGAAGCCGCATTTTTGTGGGTGATTGTGCTCGGCATTTACTGGGACAAAGCCAACGCCGCCGGCGCGCTCAGTTCCATGATCGTCGGTTTAGGCGTTTACATTTTTCTGACTCAAATGAAAGGCGTGGATTTAACCGCCTTAAACCCGTCGTTCCGGTATTTGACGGAAAGCGTCAAATTATTCGGCAAATTCCATGAAATTGTGCCGTCCTTGGTGTGGGGCTTAATCGCATTCTTAATCGGAAATCGATTAGGGCGTAAAACCCGGTAAGAAAAGTGCGGTCAAATTTGACCACATTTTTTCGGCGGAATATCCCGCTGCGGTGTTCGGGCGGTTTCACAGGTAATATGCCAAAAACTGTGCTAAAATTTTATGCATAATCGTCGGTGCGATTACTTATGGCTTCGCCACCGTCGGCAAAGCCAACGTTCAAAAAGCGCTGCTTTTTGTGACCGCACTTTGAAGGAAAAACAAAAGGATAAACAACATGGCCTGGATTCAAATCCGCCTTAACAGCACGAACGAACAAGCCGAAGCAATCAGTGATCTTTTGGAGGCGCTCGGTTCAGTTTCCGTCACTTTCATGGACAGCCAGGATACGCCGATTTTCGAGCCGCTGCCCGGCGAAACGCGCTTGTGGGGCAATACGGACGTAATTGCGCTGTTCGATGCGGAAACGGAAATGCAGCCGATTTTGACCGCACTTCGGCAAAGCGGTTTGTTAGAGGACGGTTTTGCTTACAAAATAGAGCAAATCGAAGATAAAGATTGGGAGCGGGAATGGATGGATAATTTTCACCCGATGCGGTTCGGCAAGCGCTTATGGATTTGTCCGAGCTGGCGCGACATTCCGGATCCTAAAGCGGTGAATGTGATGTTGGATCCCGGTTTGGCTTTCGGCACCGGCACCCATCCGACTACCGCGTTGTGTCTGGAATGGTTGGACGGGCTGGATTTAACCGGTAAAACGGTGATCGATTTTGGCTGCGGTTCCGGTATTCTGGCGATTGCCGCGCTGAAATTGGGTGCCAAACATGCCGTCGGTATCGACATCGACCCGCAAGCGATTCTTGCCAGTCGAAATAATGCGGAAGCCAACGGCGTGGCGGATCGCCTGCAGTTATTTTTATCCGACGAAAAACCGGCGGATTTGCAAGCGGATGTGGTGGTGGCCAATATTCTTGCCGGCCCGTTGAAAGAGCTGTATCCCGTCATCAGCCGGTTGGTAAAACCGAACGGCGATCTCGGTTTGTCCGGCATTCTGGAAACGCAGGCGCCGTCGGTTTGCGCAGCTTATGCGCAAACATTCGAGCTGCAACCGGTTGCGGTCCGCGAAGAATGGTGCCGCATTACCGGCAAACTGGCGTGATACCGATTGAAACGAAAATGTCAATGATAAAAATGTCATATTTTGTCAATTTTGTTTAATTTTTACTCTTTTCAAAGGGGCGAAAAATGCGTATGATACACGCCCTTATCGGTTGTGATAGCCGGACATTGCAAAATGTTCGGTTTCTTTTTTCTGTATCATTGTAGGGGAATCGGAGGTCATAAAGCATGCGAATAGGCGATTATCAGCTTAAAAATCGTGTTTTATTGGCGCCGATGGCAGGCATTACCGATCAACCTTTTCGTAAACTGTGCGCAGAATACGGCGCCGGTTTAACTTTTTCGGAAATGATGTCGACCAACCCGCAACTGTGGCATACGGAAAAATCAAAACTGCGTTTGGCGCATCATGAAGAGGCGGGGATTAAGGCCGTGCAGATTGCAGGCTCTGATCCGCAGGAAATGGCACAGGCGGCGCGCGTCAATGTGGAATACGGCGCTCAGATTATTGATATCAATATGGGTTGTCCGGCGAAGAAGGTGAACAGAAAACTGGCGGGGTCCGCCCTGTTACGGTTTCCCGATCTGATTCGTGATATTCTAAGCGCGGTGGTGAATGCCGTGGAAGTGCCCGTTACATTAAAGATTCGTACGGGCTGGGATCGGGCGCACCGCAATTGCTTAGAGATTGCCAAAATTGCCGAACAGTGCGGAATTCAGGCGTTAACCGTTCACGGTCGGACGCGCGAATGTCTGTTTGAAGGCGAAGCCGAATATGACAACATTAAGGCGGTAAAAGAGCGGGTATCCATTCCCGTGATTGCCAACGGCGATATTATATCCGCGGAAAAAGCGGGATGGGTTTTGGCGTACACGGGCGCGGATGCCGTTATGATCGGCCGCGGTGCATTGGGTCGGCCCTGGATTTTCCGGTCTGTGGCGGGCTTAATCGAAAACGGTTCGACCGTTGCGGAACCGGGCATAGACGAAAAGTGCGGTCAAATTTTGCGTCATATTTCTGAATTACATCGGTTTTATGGCGAACAAAAAGGCTATCGCATCGCTCGCAAACATGTCGCTTGGTATTTACAGGGAATTCAATCTAATTCCGATTTTAGACAAACTTTCAATGCGATTACTGACGCCAAAGAACAGTTAATCGCACTCGAAAAATTTTTTAATTTAGTTCGCAAAGGAAACCAGAATGTTAGAACAACAGCGTAATCCGGCTGAAGCATTAATTGTTTCAGTGCTAAATTCTCAATCACAAGTCACTAACAAGCCGCTGCGTGAATCGGTTAAGCAGGCGTTAAAAAATTATTTCGCCCAATTAGACGGTGAAGACGCGACGGATCTTTACGAATTAGTGTTATCGGAAGTCGAACACCCGATGTTGGATATGGTTATGCAATATACCCGCGGCAATCAAACGCGCGCCGCGTTAATGTTAGGCGTGAATCGCGGTACATTGCGTAAAAAGCTGAAAAAATACGGAATGAGCTGATAAAACGGCAAAATTACGGATGAAACGATAAAAGTGCGGTGAAATTTCACCGCACTTTTGTTTTGTGAAAGGTAAAATTCGCTAGAAAATTTGAGTGACGAATTCGGAATCCAGACCGATTAACGGTAAATCCGAACCCTGCCATGGGCGCACCACTTGATATTCCATTAAATCCAGTGTATCCAGGCCCGGCGTGACATCCGGCGTATATTGACGCGCAATGCGGGCCAGCTGAGTTAAGCCGAAACTGCTTTCGAGCGAAGAACTGATCACCGCTGTCATGCCGAAACTTTGCGCTTTTTCAATGAGCGACACGCATTTTTCCAGAGAACCTATCAACGTCGGCTTAATCACAATGGCGCTGACATGCGGTTCGACGATCACGTCAAAATCCGGTTCGCGCACCGATTCGTCCCAGGCAATATTGATGCCCGTTTCGGCGGCAAACCGGCGGCTTTCTTCGCGGGTTTTGCAGGGTTCTTCCAAAAACTGAATGCGCGGACGGTGTTCCGGTTTAACGTATTTGGCGAACATGGCCGCTTTTGCCGGCGTCCAGCTGCGGTTGGCGTCTAAGCGCAAGTGGAGATCGGGAATGGCTTCCAAGAGCATGTCGGCGATCATGCCGTCGCGGTTGGCTTCGTACATGCCCACTTTAATTTTGGCGACTTTTTCGCCTTGCATTTGATCCAAGGGTTCATAAAGCTCGTCGGGATCGCCGTAACACAACGGAGCCGCTTGATAATTGCCTTCCGCTTGCAATGCGCCTTTCATTTCCGCCAACGCACAGCTTAAACCGAATGCCACCGACGGATATAAGCCGTCAAAGGCGAGTTTTTCATTGCGGCTGCGCGCGGCGTCCCAATCTTTCAGCCATTGCGTCGCCTGTTGCTGCGCCTGTTCCAGCGTTTCCCGGCTGTATTCGGGCAGCGGCGCGATTTCGCCCCAGCCTTCGTTTTCTTTGCATTTAATTTGTACCAGCAACCCTTCCCGCCGTTTTAAAAAGCGGTTGCGCAAAATCAGTTGGCTGTCGACGGGAATGGCGTAGCGATAAAGATGATATTCTCGAATAGTCATAATTTCTGCTCACAATGGAGTTAAAAACAGAAAAAGTGCGGTCAAAAAAAGCAACGTTTTTTAAACCTTGGCTTTACCAACGGCGGCGAAGCCATAAGTAATCGCACCGGCGATTACGTATAAAATTCTCGACGTTTTTTGACCGCACTTTGGCAGAACGATTAAGGATTGCGACGGAATTTGCTGAAATCCGGTTCGCGTTTCTGGTTGAAGGCGTTGCGTCCTTCCTGGCCTTCTTCCGTCATGTAGAACAACATGGTGGCGTTGCCCGCTAATTCCTGCAAGCCGGCCTGACCGTCGCAGTCCGCGTTCAATGCGGCTTTCAGGCAGCGCAAAGCAATCGGGCTGTTTTGCAACATTTCGCGGCACCAGCGTACGGTTTCTTTTTCTAAATCCGCGTAAGGCACCACGGTGTTGACCAAGCCCATATCCAGGGCTTCTTGGGCGTCGTACATGCGGCATAAGAACCAGATTTCGCGGGCTTTTTTCTGCCCCACGATCCGCGCCATATAGCTGGCGCCCCAGCCGCCGTCGAATGAACCCACTTTCGGGCCGGTTTGCCCGAATTTGGCGTTATCCGCCGCGATGGTTAAATCGCACATCATGTGTAAAACATGGCCGCCGCCCACCGCATAACCGGCCACCATGGCCACAACCGGTTTCGGACAGGTGCGGATATCGCGTTGAAAATCCAGCACGTTTAAGTGGTGAACGCCGCTGTCGTCTTTATAACCGCCGTAGTCGCCGCGGATTTTTTGATCGCCGCCGGCGCAGAATGCGTATTCGCCTTCACCGGTTAACACAATGACACCGATTTTTTCGTCGAAACGAGCGTCGGAGAAGGCGTGAATCATTTCTTTTACGGTTTGCGGGCGGAACGCATTACGCACTTGCGGGCGGTTAATGGTGATTTTGGCAATGCCGTCTTTGGATTTGTGATAACGAATGTCGCTGTAACCGTCGCTATGGTCGACCCATTCCACCGGCGCGTATAGAAATTCTTCGCTTGGATATAACATGGTAAGTCCTTTGAGTTAATGAAAAGTGCGGTCATTATAGCGGAAGTTTTGGCGTGGCTAAAGCGCGACGCTGAAGAAAACGGCATATTTCCGATTTCGGAATATGCCGTTTGCGGCGTGAATGCGGATGGAATTAGGCGAAATCCTGCAATTCAGGGTTGATCGGCGTTTCGGCGATATTGTTCACATAATTACACAACGTGGCAAGACTCACACCTAAAATAACGTCGATGGCGTTTTGTCGGTTATAGCCGGCGGCGAAAAATTCCGCTAATTGCGCGGGCGATAATTTGGCTTTTTGCACAATAACGGTCATGGTGAAACGCGCTAAAGTGTCCAATTTATTGTCCGCGTCGATACGCGCCGTGGCACGGATGGCATTCACCGTTTCCTGCGGCATTTTCAGCAGTTTTAACGCGATTTTACTGTGTCCCGCCACGCAAAATCCGCAACCGTTCACCACCGCGGCCGTAATTTGTACCACTTCGCGTTCTTCCGGCGTTAAACTGTTGCGACCGTTGATCGCACCGACGGTCCGATAAGTTTCCAGTGCGACGGGCGAGTTTGCCAATACGCCGATTAAGTTGGGAATAAAACCGTTGGCGTTTTTTACGGCTTCGAGAGCATTTTTAGAGGCTTCCGGCGCGCTTTCGATAGTATGAATTTGAAATTGAGACATAATAACTTTCCTTTTAAAAACGATAAAATTTCCGCCAAATCATAATGAAATTTTATTGTTTTGACGACCGGATTTTTACGCTTTTTTAGATAAATTCCGAATATCATATAACCGCATTGCAAATTCGTCGGGATTTTCTGAATGCGCATTATGGCCGGCTTTGGAAATCAGGCGGACATTGAGTTGATGCGCCGCTGCGATTTGCCGGAATTTGGTATCGCGTTCGCCCGCAAAATAAAAAAACGTCGAATTTTTTGCCCGCACTTTATCGCCGAAATAAGGCTGTTTGGCAAGGGATGTGGCAAGTAACATGTTAGCGATATTTTCGCCGCAATTCGGCGCGCGTTTGTGAATTAACGCGTCGCGTTCGGCGTCGGTTAAGTGCGCGAAAACCGGTTGCCGATACCAATCGTTGAGCACGATTTCGGGCGGCTCAAGACAAAATTTTGTCGCCCATTTTTCATCATTCAGCCAACGGTCGGCTTTTTCCTTTTCATCGGTTAAACCGAGATTCGCGCCTTCTAAAATCAAACCCTGTAAATTGCCTTTCATGCCTTGATATTGCAGCGCGTAATACAACGCGATACGACCGCCGAGGGAATAACCCGCCAGAAAAAACGGCTCGTTTTTGACCGCACTTCGGATTTGCTGCGACAAATATGCGCAGGTTTCTTCGAAATTTTGCACGGAAACCCCTTTGGCTTCACCGTGAAACGGTAAATCCAACGCGAGGCAACGTTGGTTCGGCAGTCTGTCGATCACGGCTTGCCAATCGTTTTTGGTGCCGAGCAAGCCGTGCAGAAAGATGAAATTCATTCGGTCGTCTTTTTTTCTGGAATCACAATGGCGGGATCATCCGGCGCCGTAATTTTTTCGATTTCCGCTTTTAAGCCGTAATCGTCGGGATCCGCTCGATCGGAGAATAAATCCGCGTTCGGATTAAGCTGCGGGTTGCTGATTCCCATCCATTTGGCGATGTCGTCGGTGAAATTCAAACCGGATTTGAACACCTTGTACACATGGCGTTGGGTGTCGTCACTGGAAATTTTGAACAGCGGAATGTCGTAATGACGTTTGCTTTTGCCCGCGCTGTTGTGAATGTCCACGCCGGTTTCCGTTTCATGCTGCGCCAAACCATGATCGGAGAAGTAAATCATCGAAAAAGTGCGGTGAGATTTTTCATAGTTTTTTACCAGTTCGCCGTAAACGCGTTTCAGCACTTCGTCGGTTTTCTTCATCGAAGAAACGTAGCAGTTGACGTTGTAATATTTTTCGTCGATTTGGTAGTCGTTATAAATTTTTTCGTAATCGCTGAGGCGGTCGCAAGTAATCGGGTGCGAACCGTATAAATGCAGCACGATGAAGCGTTTTCCCGCCGCCGGCTGTTCGATAACCTGTGTGAATTTCGGTAACAGATCGAAATCGCTGGTGTTGGAATTTAAGCTGTCGCCGGATTTCAGGAAAATTTTGACGTCGCTTTTATTGGCGATGGCGGAAATCGGGGTGTCGAATTCGCCCAAATAGCCTTGATTGGAAATCCAATAAGTTTTCACGCCGGCGGATTTGATTAAATCAATCAGGTTAAGGGAATAATTGCCTTCCCAGTTTTTGGTGTCGGGCTTGGTTAACATTAATTTGAGCGACGCAATGGTGTTGGTGCCGCCGGCGGTGAAGCCGTCGATAAGCGTGCCTTTGGCGGTGCTCATAAACGGCGTATTATTGACCGGATAGCCATAGGCGTGAAGATAGTCTTTTCGCGCACTTTCGCCGATAATCAATACATAATCGTCGTATTTCGCGTCAGATAGATCGGATTTTCCCCATTTGCTTTCAATCGCCAAACCGTTCAGACGGGTTAATTCGTCCTGAACTTTCACGCCCGCATCATAGGTTTCGGTCACAAATTTTAACGGCGCGGAGCCCCAGATTAAAAAAACGGCGACCGCGGCAAGAAACATTTTGTTTTTGTAAAAATGCAGATGAAACGTTTGGGTGAGCGAACGAAACAGCCATAACAGCGTAACAATTGCCACCGGATAAGTGAAATTAACCAACGGCAATTGCGACAGAAATTCTTTGCTTTCCAGTAAATCCGTAGCGAATACCGATGCGATATATTGATAAGACGGCGGTCCGAAGGTTAAACCGATCGGCGCATATAAAGCGTGCAGCAAAGCAAAGGGAAATGCGACGAACCAAAACAGTTTTTTCGAGGCGTTAAAAATAATGAACAAAACCGCCATTAACAGCGTTTGTTTAACGGTCGGGCGGGCGAAAAAACCGGAGCCGATTAACATTAAACGGCTGGCAAAAATGATGCAAACCAAGGCTAATATCGCCGCTAAAATTTGCTTGGCTAATGGTTTCGAAACGTATCTATTAATTAATCGGGCTAGCACAAAATATTCCTTCTTTGCTAAAAGTGCGGTCAGATTTTACCGAATTTTTCTGATTCGTTCTATTGGTTGTTGCGTGAAGTTACATTATAATGACGGCAATTTTATGTCCAATATTCTAGCCGGAGTAAGAAAATGAGCAATCCGATTTACAAACGAATTCTTTTAAAATTAAGCGGTGAAGCACTGCAGGGCGCCGAAGGGTTTGGTATCGATCCTTCCATCTTGGACAGAATGGCATTGGAAATTAAAGAGTTAATCGCCATGGGCGTGGAAGTGGGCGTTGTTTTAGGTGGCGGCAACCTGTTCCGCGGCGCGAAATTGGCAAAAGCCGGCATGAACCGCGTAGTGGGCGACCACATGGGGATGCTGGCAACCGTGATGAACGGTTTGGCGATGCGCGACGCTTTGCACCGTGCGGATGTTAATGCGAAATTGATGTCGGCGTTCCAGTTAAACGGAATTTGCGACACTTACAACTGGTCGGAAGCGATCAAAATGTTACGGGAAAAGCGCGTGGTGATTTTCTCCGGCGGTACCGGCAGCCCGTTTTTCACCACGGATTCCGCCGCTTGTCTGCGCGGAATTGAAATCGAAGCGGATGTGGTGCTGAAAGCTACCAAAGTGGACGGCGTTTATGATTGCGATCCGGCGAAGAACCCGAATGCGAAATTGTTCAACACATTAAGTTATGCGGACGTGATTGAACATGAATTGAAAGTGATGGATTTAGCGGCGTTTACGTTAGCGCGCGACCACAATATGCCGATTCGCGTGTTCAATATGGGCAAACCGGGTGCATTGCGCGAAGTGGTGACCGGCTTAACCGAAGGCACCATTATTTCTTAATTGATGAATTTCACAGATAAAGGAAAAACCATGATCAACGAAATTAAAAAAGACGCGCAGGAGCGCATGGAAAAAAGTCTCGAAGCTTTAAAAGGTCATATCTCTAAAATCCGTACGGGACGTGCGCAACCGTCTTTATTGGACGCTATTCAGGTGGATTATTACGGTGCGGCGACACCGTTGCGTCAATTGGCCAACGTGGTGGCGGAAGACGCTCGTACGTTAGCGGTGACCGTATTTGACCGTTCATTAATCAGCGCCGTGGAAAAAGCGATTTTAACTTCCGATTTGGGTTTGAATCCGTCGTCTGCGGGAACGACCATTCGCGTGCCGCTTCCGCCGTTAACGGAAGAACGCCGCCGTGATTTAATCAAATTGGTCAAAGGCGAAGGCGAACAGGGTAAAGTGGCGGTTCGTAATGTGCGCCGCGATGCCAACGAGAAAATCAAAGCGCTGTTGAAAGACAAAGAAATCAGCGAAAACGAACAGCGTAAAGCGGAAGAAGAAATTCAAAAACTGACCGACAGCTTCGTGAAAAAAGTGGATGAAGTGCTGGCGGATAAAGAAAAAGAATTGATGGATTTCTAATCCGAATATTGGCGGTGGGCGGTTTGAGTCCACCGAAACAGACGCAGAGTTTTCTGCGTTTTTTTGTATAAAAACGGCGGGTTAGCAAACCCTACGGATTGGTTATGAAAAAACAAAACTTGGTCATCTTGGGTTCAACCGGTTCTATCGGCACCAGCACTCTTTCCGTCATCGAACATAATCCCGAAAAATATCGCGCGTTCGCCTTAGCCGGCGGACGCAATGCGGATTTAATGGCTGAGCAGTGCGTAAAATTTCAACCGGAATTTGCGGCGTTAGACGATGAAAACGCGGCTAAAAATTTACGCCAAAAATTGACCGCACTTGGTTGTAAAACGCAAGTGTTAAGCGGGCAAAAAGCCGTTTGCGAACTGGCGGCGCATCCTGAAGCGGATCAAGTCATGGCGGCGATTGTCGGCGCTGCCGGGCTGTTACCGACCCTTTCGGCGGTGCAGGCCGGTAAGCGAGTGTTGTTGGCGAATAAGGAAAGTCTGGTGACGTGCGGACAGATTTTTATCGATGCGGTGAAAAAACACGGTGCGCAATTATTGCCGGTGGACAGCGAACATAATGCGATTTTCCAGTCTTTACCGCCGCAAGCGCAGCAGAAAATCGGATTTTGCCCGTTGTCCGAATTGGGCGTCAGCAAAATTGTGTTGACCGGTTCCGGCGGTCCGTTTCGTTATACGGATTTAAGCGAGTTCGACGGCATCACGCCGGAACAGGCGGTAGCCCATCCGAATTGGTCCATGGGCAAAAAAATTTCCGTGGACAGCGCCACCATGATGAACAAAGGGCTGGAATATATCGAGGCGCGTTGGCTGTTTAATGCCGGTGCGGACGAGATGGAGGTGATTATTCATCCGCAGTCCATCATTCATTCCATGGTGCGTTACATTGACGGTTCGGTGGTCGCGCAGATGGGCAATCCAGATATGCGAACCCCGATTGCGGAAACCATGGCTTATCCAAACCGGATTGTTTCCGGCGTGGCGTCGCTGGATTTTTATCAATTAAACGGTTTAACTTTCCTGCAGCCGGATTTTAATCGCTATCCTAATCTGAAGCTGGCGATGGACGCTTTTGCCGCCGGCCAATATGCCACCACGGCAATGAATGCGGCGAACGAAATTGCGGTGGACGCATTTTTGCATCGTCGGATTAAGTTTACCGATATCGCGAAAGTGAATGCTAAAGCGGTGGAAGCGATGCCGCCGCAACGGATTTCCTGTGTGGACGATGTGTTGGAAGTGGATCGCCGGGCGCGCGAATTAGCGAAATCCTTGCTGTAATTTGCGGCGGAGACAGGGATTATTTCTGTCTCCGATCATAAACGCTATCGGGAAAAGACGGGCGTAACGTCCGTTTCCATGTTCACCCGACCAAAATATCAAATAATGGAATATCCCAGCTTTCGGTCGGCAGTTTATCCACTTGCTGACATTGATGTGCCAATCCTACGGGAATGAAATGCTGATAATGCCAATCCTGCAGAGTACGATCGTAAAAACCGCCGCCCATTCCAAGGCGGTTTCCTTGCTTGTCGAATGCCACTAACGGGGTGAAAATAATATCTAAGCGGTGAATCGGTAAAATATTTTTCACGTTCAAAGGCGGTTCCGGAATACCGAATTCATTGGGAATCAGCTCCGTTTCCGGCGTGTAATGCAGGAATAGCATATGCCCTTTGCAAAACGGATGTAATACCGGTAAATAGACATTTTTATGCTGCGTCCAAAGGGCTTCGGTTAACGGTCGGGTGTTAATTTCGCCGTCAAAGGAAAGATAAACGGCAATATGCTCGGCATGGCGCTCGGCAACCAAGTTTAAGGCTTTTTGCGTCACGGTTTGGGCCGCGCGGATTTGATCAAGTGCGGTCAGATTTTGTCGAGTTTTTCTGATTTGCTGACGAAGTTGAGAACGGCGTTCGGAAATGGATTTCATATTGTGTTTAGGTCCCGAGATGCCGTTGTGGGTGGTCGGTCCTTGAACCCGACGGTTCAAGGGAGTCGGTTGTAATCGTTTTTAGGCTTCTTAGTAAAACTAAGCCTGCGCACCAACAATATAGAGAACCAACTCGAAGTATGTAAGTATCGGCTCAGGGACGTAACCCGCTGGCGAACATCTCAGGTAATCTTTGCGAATAATAGTAACTGAAAAATCTAAAATTGACCAGTTCAAATTGTAAATTTAACCCAATTTATTGGATTTCGTAAGTCGGTTGCTGATTTGTTGAGCGCGCCGCAATATTTTCCAATGAATGGCTCAATTGCCGAATCTGATTTTGCAGAATTTGCTCGGTGGATTGGGTTTTACGTTTCTCCGAAAGCAACTCGAAACAAAGGTTTAATGCTACGACGTGCACCGCGCGCTCAACCTGCACGGTTTGCATCCGATCTTTCATTTCCGAAACCCGTTTGTCCAGTTCTTTTGCCGCTTCGCGCAAATCGTTATGTTGCTCTTCCGGCGCGTTTAAGCGCACAACCTGACCTAAAAAGTTCAATTCAATTGGTTTTAATGCCATATTTTCACCATAGGGTTGAAATTTTTCGTTATTATGCCACAGAGAAATATTTTCGTCATAAATTATCTGTTAGAATGACGCAGACTATCATAACAGGACGTTTCATATGGCGGAATATTCAATTTTAAATCAAAAACTTAAAGCGGCGGGGATCGCCGTTTCACCCACCGAATTACACGGCTTTCTGACCGGTTTGTTTGCCGGCGGCATACGTGATCGGCAAAAATGGCATGCTTTACTTTATCAAATTACCAACGACAACCACGCTTATCCGGCGGAATTAATGGAAGAATTGGATGCCATGTATGCGGATTTCCGCGGCAAACTGCGGGACAGCGATGCGTTTAAATTTCAATTATTGCTGCCGGAAGAATATAAGCTGGATGTGAGAGCGGAAGCCGTGTGTGATTGGGCGAATCATTTCTTGCTTGGCGTCGGGCTGGCGCGTCCGAAAATCAGCAAAATGCGCGGCGTTATTGGCGATACGATTGCGGATTTACACAAAATCTGTCAGTTGGGCTACGATGAAGACGAGGACGAAGCGGAATTGCTGGATTCTTTGGAAGACATCGTTGCCTATCTGCGCGGAATCGCTTATTTATTCCACAGCCATTTCAAGAGCGTACACGAAATGGATTAAGCCGGTAACAAGGAGCGATGATGGATTTAGCTTATATGGCGGCGTTGCCGAAAGAGGAATTTGCGGCGCGCCGGAGCAAATTGTTTGCGCAGATGGCGGACAATTCCGCGGCGATTATTTTTTCCGCACGCGAACAAATCCGCAATAATGACTGCACTTATCCGTTTCGTCAGGACAGCTATTTTTGGTATCTCACCGGTTTTAACGAGCCCGACGCGGCTTTGTTGCTGGTGAAAAAAAATCAGCAAAATCTGACCGCACTTTTCCTGCGTCCGAATGATCCGTTGCTGGAAACCTGGAACGGACGTCGTTTAGGCGTGGAAAATGCGCCGAATGCGCTGATGTCGGATCAGGCTTATGCGATTGATGAGTTGACTTCCCATTTCACCGAAATGACGGAAAATACGGATAAGCTCTATTATGCCGCAGGCGTTCAAACCTGGGGCGACGCGTTACTGGAGAAAAGTGCGGTCGATTTTAGCGAAGTTTTCAGCTGGCGTCCCATGTTGGATGAAATGCGTCTGTTCAAATCGCAAAATGAAATCCGCTTAATGCAACAGGCGGGACAAATTTCCGCGCTGGGGCATCTTCGCGCCATGAAAGAAACCCGTCCGAATCGGCTCGAATATGAAATCGAAAGCGAAATTCTGTATGAATTTAACCGCTTCGGCGCAAGATTTCCTGCTTATAACACAATTGTTGCGGGCGGCGAAAACGCCTGTATTTTGCATTACAGCGAAAACAATCAAACGCTGAAAGACGGCGATTTAGTGCTGATTGACGCCGGTTGCGAATTCGCCATGTATGCCGGCGACATTACGCGCACTTTTCCGGTAAACGGCAAGTTCAGCCAACCGCAGCGAGACATTTATCAACTCGTTTTGAAAGCGCAAAAACGCGCCATTGAATTATTGGTGGCCGGCAATTCCATTCAACAGGCCAATGATGAAGTGGTGCGGATTAAAGTCGAAGGCTTGGTGAAACTCGGTATTTTGCACGGCGATGTGGACGAATTGATTGCCGCCGACGCTCATCGCGCATTTTATATGCACGGATTGGGGCATTGGCTGGGTCTGGACGTGCACGATGTGGGCAGTTACAGCAATGCGGATGAAAACGGCGACAGAAACTCGAAAAAACGCGACCGCACTTTGGAAGTCGGCATGGTGTTAACCGTGGAGCCGGGGCTTTATATTTCGCCGAAATCCCATGCGCCGGAACAATATAAAGGCATCGGCGTGCGGATTGAAGATAATGTGTTAATCACGGAATACGGCAATAAAATTCTGACTGCTGCGGCGCCGAAGGAAATTGACGATATTGAAGCGTTGATGGCAAATCGATAACCATAAAAGTGCGGTCAAAAAAACGTTGATTTTTTTGACCGCACTTTTGTTCTGATCTTATGAAGATTGGCGATATAAAAAAGCCGCCGAAATTTGCTCGGCGGCTTTTTTGTCAGTGGAATCGGGCGATTACATCATGCCGCCCATTCCTCCCATGCCGCCCATGGCCGCAGCGGCGTCTAATTTATCGTCTTTCGGCAATTCGGTGACCATCGCTTCGGTGGTGATCATTAAACCTGCGATAGACGCTGCGAATTGCAATGCGGAACGGGTAACTTTCGTCGGATCCAGAATACCCATTGCGATCATATCGCCGTATTCTTCGGTACCGGCATTGTAACCGTAGTTTCCTTCGCCGTTTTTCACTGCGCTGGCAACCACGGACGCTTCTTCGCCGGCATTCGCCACGATTTGACGAAGCGGCGCTTCCATTGCACGCAAGGCCAATTTGATACCGACGTTTTGCTCTTCGTTATCGCCTTTCAATTCGGCGGCCGCTTTGGTTGCGGCACGAATTAAGGCCACACCGCCGCCGGCGACAATCCCTTCTTCAACCGCCGCACGAGTGGCGTGTAACGCATCTTCCACGCGGTCTTTTTTCTCTTTCATTTCCACTTCCGTTGCGGCACCGACTTTAATTACCGCTACGCCACCGGCGAGTTTTGCCACGCGTTCCTGCAGTTTCTCTTTGTCGTAATCCGAAGTGGATTCTTCGATTTGTTGACGAATTTGCGCCACACGACCTTTGATTTGCGCTTCATCGCCCACGCCATCGATAATGGTGGTGTTATCTTTGTTGATCACCACGCGTTTGGCCTGACCTAAATCTTCTAACGTCGCTTTTTCCAGTTCCATACCGATTTCTTCGGAAATCACGGTACCGGCGGTTAAAATCGCGATGTCTTGCAACATGGCTTTACGACGATCGCCGAAGCCCGGCGCTTTCACAGCGGCTACTTTTACGATACCGCGCATGGTGTTCACCACTAATGTCGCCAGCGCTTCGCCTTCCACGTCTTCCGCGATGATTAATAACGGTTTACCCGCTTTGGCTACCGCTTCCAATACCGGCAATAATTCGCGGATGTTAGAGATTTTTTTATCCACCAATAAAATGTATGGGTTATCCAATTCAATGGTGGCGGTTTCCGGTTTGTTGATGAAATACGGTGATAAATAACCGCGGTCGAATTGCATACCTTCAACTACGTCTAATTCGTCTTCTAAACCCGTGCCGTCTTCAACGGTGATAACGCCTTCTTTGCCCACTTTTTCCATAGCTTGTGCGATTAATTGACCCACAATGCTATCGGAGTTAGCGGAAATGGTGCCCACTTGTTCGATTTCTTTAGAGGTTTCGCAAGGTTTGGAAAGTGCTTTTAACTCAGCCACAACCGCCGCTACCGCTTTGTCGATACCGCGTTTTAAATCCATTGGGTTCATACCCGCCGCCACCGCTTTTAAGCCTTCGTTTACGATAGCTTGTGCAAGAACGGTTGCGGTTGTGGTGCCGTCACCCGCCGCATCGTTTGCTTTGGAGGCCACTTCTTTTACCATTTGCGCGCCCATGTTTTCGAATTTATCTTCCAATTCGATTTCACGTGCGACGGAAACGCCGTCTTTGGTGATGGTCGGTGCGCCGAAGGATTTGTCTAAAATTACGTTGCGACCCTTAGGACCTAAAGTGACTTTTACCGCATCTGCCAATACGTTTACGCCCGCTAACATTTTCACACGCGCGTCATTACCGAATTTAACGTCTTTTGCTGCCATTTTTATATTCCTTTTATTTGATGATGAGCCTATGTTTTACGCTCTACGAAACTCTCAAAACTCGGTCAAAATCGACCGCACTTTTATTATTCGACAATCGCCAAAATGTCGTTTTCAGAAATGATTAACACTTCTTCGCCGTCAATTTTTTCCGCTTTCACGCCGTAACCGTCGTTGAAAATAACGGTGTCGCCGACTTTCACGTCCAAAGGCTGTACCGTACCGTTTTCAAGCACGCGGCCTTTGCCCACCGCCAGCACTTTCGCGCGGGTGGATTTTGTTGCTGCGGAACCGGTTAATACGATACCGCCGGCGGAAAGGGTTTCTACTTCTTCACGTTTAATAATTACACGATCATGTAAAGGACGAATTGCCATTTTTATACTCCTATGAAAATTGAATTGATTTCATGCTTTCTCTATATAAGGCGGAAAAAAACGGCTTTCAAGGGGGGAGCGGAAAATTTTTTAAAAATTTAAAATAATCCGGGTGAGCTATTGTTCAAGAGTTTCAAAAAGGGTATATTCACGCAGACTTCTTTTTTCACTAAATTATTGAAGGATATCGTTATGGGTGGTATTAGTATTTGGCAACTGCTGATTATTGTGGCAATCGTCGTCTTATTATTCGGTACTAAAAAATTGCGTACCTTGGGTTCGGATTTGGGCGAATCCGTAAAAGGGTTCAAAAAAGCGATGGCGGACGAGCCGAAAGATGCCGAATTCAAATCTTTAGATAAAGCGGAAAAAACGGCGCAAACTCAAACTAAAGAAAAAAAAGAGAAAGAACAGGCATAATCCGTGTTTGATATCGGTTTTTCTGAATTACTTTTAGTTTTTATTGTGGGGCTGGTGGTGCTGGGGCCGCAACGTATGCCTGTGGCCGTTCGCACGGTGATGAAATGGGTGCGAACCATCCGCGGGCTGGCCGCCAATGTGCAAAATGAGCTTTCGCAGGAACTGAAATTACAGGAATTGCAGGAAAGTATTAAAAAAGCGGAAAACCTTAATCTGAAAACCCTTTCGCCGGATTTGGCAAAAACCGTGGACGAACTGAAAGCTTCGGCGGAAAAAATGAAAGCGGATTTGGACAAACAGGCGTCGGACGTGAACAAAACCCTTGAAGAACAGATTAAGGATGTGCGCGAAGCCAATTGGAATAAATCGAATACGGAAACGTTAGAAAAAACGTCGCAAAATTTGACCGCACTTGAAAGCGAAACCTTGCAAACCGCGACGGAAATCGCGGAGAATGCCGAAGCGACGACCTTAGATTCCCCTTCGCTGGACGAACAGTTAGCGAAATACATTGATCAATATCATCCCGGCGAGGATGTCCAACCCCAATCTTCTTCAGAGAAAAACGTATGAGTCAGGTGGAAGAAACTCAACCGCTTATTTCCCATCTTATGGAATTGCGTAATCGCTTATTGCGTTGCGTGCTTTGCATTTTAGCGGTTTTTTGTGCGCTGGTTTATTTTTCCAATGATATTTATCATCTGATCGCCACGCCCTTGCTGGAGGCCATGCCGAAGGGTTCGACCATGATCGCCACCAATGTGGCGGCGCCGTTTTTTACGCCGATTAAACTGACGGGTATCACGGCGATTTTTCTGTCCGTCCCGTTTTTGCTTTATCAGATTTGGGCGTTTGTGGCGCCCGCGCTGTATCAGCATGAAAAACGTTTGGTTTATCCGTTGTTGATTTCCAGCACGCTTTTGTTTTATCTCGGCGTGGCTTTTGCGTATTACGTGGTGTTTCCTTTAGTCTTTAGTTTTCTGACCAGCACGACGCCGGAAGGTGTGGCGATGGCGACGGATATCAGCAACTATCTGGATTTTGTGTTGACGTTATTCCTGGCCTTCGGCATTTGTTTTGAAGTGCCGGTTGCCATTATTTTACTGTGTTGGAGCGGCGTGACGACTCCGGAAGACTTAAAAGCAAAACGTCCGTATATTATTGTTTCCGCATTCGTGATAGGCATGCTGTTGACGCCGCCGGATGTGTTTTCTCAGACTTTATTGGCGGTTCCGATGTGTTTGCTGTTTGAAGTCGGTGTGATTTGCGCAAGATTTTATCGTCCGAAAGAGGAGGACGAACAAAAAAGTGCGGGAGAAAATTAACAAGATTTTTATTCGTTGAAGTGGGCAAATGTGCCCACTATTTGTTTATAAAAAAGGAATGATGATATGGCTCAGCAATATTTTACCGGCTATCCAAGCCGTCGTTTACGCCGTATGCGTAAAAATGATTTCAGCCGTCGTTTAATGGCGGAAAACAAATTAACCGCGGATGATTTAATTTATCCGGTGTTTATTATGGAAGGGGAAAATCAGCGCGAGCCGGTGCCTTCTATGCCGAATGTGGAACGTCTGACCATTGATCAATTGTTGGCGGAAGCCGGTTTATTGGTGAAATACGGCGTGCCGGTTATCGCGTTATTTCCGGTGGTCGGTCAGGAGAAAAAATCGCTGATGGCGGAAGAAGCTTACAATCCGAACGGTTTGGTACAACGTGCGGTGCGCGCGTTGAAGGCCGCTTATCCTGAACTCGGCGTGTTAACGGATGTGGCGCTGGATCCTTACACGCTGCACGGGCAGGACGGCATTATCGACGAAACCGGTTATGTGCTGAATGAAGTCACCAGCGAGGTTTTGGTGAAACAAGCGTTATCTCACGCGGAAGCCGGCGCGGATATTGTCGCACCAAGCGATATGATGGACGGACGTATCGGCAAAATCCGTGCCATGTTGGAAGAAAAAGGTTACATCAATACGCTGATTATGGCCTACGCCGCCAAATATGCCTCGAATTATTACGGTCCGTTCCGCGACGCGGTCGGTTCTTCCGCCAATCTGAAAGGCGGTGACAAAAAAACTTATCAGGTGGATCCCGCCAACGGCAACGAAGGTCTGCAGGAAGTGGCGTTAGATATTGCGGAAGGCGCGGATATGGTGATGGTGAAACCGGGCATGCCGTATCTGGATATGGTTTATCGCGTAAAAGAGGCGTTCGGCGTGCCGACTTTTGCGTATCAGGTATCCGGCGAATATGCCATGCATTGCGCCGCCATTCAAAACGGCTGGTTAAAAGAAAAAGAATGCATTATGGAAGGATTGCTTTGCTTTAAACGCGCCGGTGCGGACGGCATTTTGACTTATTTTGCCAAACAGGTCGCCCAATGGTTATACGAAGAAGGCAAAAATAAATAATCGGCTTTATCGGCATGCGGATAAAAGAAAGGGAGCGTTAAACTCCCTTTTGCTTATATTGAAATCCGGCCGCAAAAGTGCGGTCGAAATTTGTTAAGTTTTTTACGCCGTTTGAGATTAGCCTGCGATTGCTTTCTCGAAACGTTCGCTTGCGAAGTCCCAGTTCACCACGTTCCAGAATTCTTTAATGTAGTCCGGACGACGGTTTTGGAATTTCAAATAATAAGCGTGTTCCCAAACGTCTAAACCGATAATCGGATAACCTTCGCAACCGGCAATTTCTTTGCCCATTAACGGAGAATCCTGGTTCGCGGTTGAAACCACCGCTAATTTGCCGTTTTCCTGTAAGACTAACCATGCCCAACCGGAACCGAAACGACCGGCCGCCGCTTTTTCGAATTCGGACTGGAACGCTTCGAAAGAACCGAAATCGCGGATAATCGCGTCTTTTAAGGCGCCTTGTAACGTTGTGCCTTTTTTCAGGTTTTTCCAGAAGAAAGTATGGTTGGCGTGACCGCCGATGTTGTTACGCGCCGCAGTAAATTTGTCCGCCGGGATTTTGTTTAAATTTTTTAATACGGAACCTGGGCAGCCTTGTGCTGCTAATTCTGCGGCTTCCGGTGACGATTCCAATACCGCGTTGGCGTTGTTGACGTAAGTTTGATGATGTTTAGTATGGTGAATTTCCATGGTTAACGCATCAAAATGAGGTTCTAAAGCGTCGTAGGCGTAGCCTAATTCAGGTAATGTGTAAGCCATAAAGTTTCCTTATTTTTTCAGTGTGTGTATAAAAATTGAGGTCATTTTAACAGCAAAATTGATTTAGATCATTAAAAATGTAGATTTTTGCCAAAAAAATGCTCCGTGAAAACGGAGCATTGCGTTTATTTGCAAATTTATTTTAAGCGACGATTATATGCTTTAAGTTGCGCCGCGTAATCGTCCCAGTCCGTAATCGGACGGGTTGCCACGCCGCTGTCCATCGCCGCTTTGGCAACCGCCGGTGCAATGCGGGTGATTAAGCGCGAATCGAACGCCGTCGGAATGATGTATTCCGGGCCGAAAGACATCGCTTTATTACCGTAAGCCGCCAGCACTTCCGGCGTCGGTTGTTCCAACGCCAAATCGGCGATAGCGCGAACGGTGGCCATTTTCATTTCTTCGTTAATTTCGGTTGCGCCCACATCTAATGCGCCGCGGAAAATGAACGGGAAGCAAAGCACATTGTTTACCTGGTTCGGATAGTCCGAGCGACCGGTGCACACGATGGCGTCTTTACGCGCGGCCTGAGCTTCCGGCGGTGTGATTTCGGGATTAGGGTTGGCCAATGCCAGAATCAAAGGATTAGGCGCCATGGCTTTCACCATTTCCGGCGTTAATGTGCCGGCGGCGGAACAACCTAAGAATATATCCGCATTCGGAATAGCGTCCGCTAGGGTTCGGGCGCCCGTGTCTTTTTGAGCGAAGGCTTTTTTGGTTTCGTCCATGTTGTTGTCGCGACCTTCAAAGATTACCCCTTTTGAGTCGCATACGGTGATGTTTTCGCGTTTTACGCCTAATGAAATTAATAAATTCAGGCATGCGATGGAGGCGGCGCCGGCGCCGGACGCGACCAGTTTGACGTCTTCGATTTTTTTATTTTGCAGACGTAAACCGTTTAATACGGCGGCGGAACTGATGATGGCGGTTCCGTGTTGGTCGTCGTGGAACACCGGAATACCCATGCGTTTGCGTAACGCTTTTTCGATATAGAAACATTCGGGCGCTTTGATGTCTTCAAGATTGATACCGCCGAAGGTCGGCTCTAACGCCGCAACGATTTCAACAAATTTTTCCGGATTGCTTTCGTCAATTTCGATATCAAATACGTCAACGCCGGCAAATTTTTTGAATAGCACGCCTTTGCCTTCCATAACCGGTTTACCCGCTAATGCGCCGATGTTGCCTAATCCCAATACGGCGGAACCGTTGGAAATTACACCCACTAAATTGCCGCGCGCCGTGTAACGATAAGATTTTGCCGGATCCTGTTGGATGGCTAAGCAAGGTTCGGCAACGCCGGGAGAGTAAGCGAGAGCTAAATCGCCCTGGCTTTCCAAGGGTTTTGTCGGTGTAACGGAAATTTTGCCCGGAACGGGAAATTCATGGAAATCGAGTGCTTGTTGACGTAAATCTGACATGATTGGTCCTCTTATGGATTGTGGGGGAGTGGTTAATATTAATTGAGCGTCCGAATTATAGATCACTTTACAAAAATTTTACAAAATTTCACCGCACTTTAGCGTAAAATATCCGAAATTAATTAAAATAAGGTATAGCATGAGATTGGATAAATTTATTGCGGAACAAACGGGCTTAACCCGCTCTCAGGCCGCCAGGGCGCTTCGGCAGGGCGCCGTAGCGGTAAATGGGGAAGCGGAGAAAAGCGGAGCGCGGAAAGTTTCGGCGCAGGATGAAATTCTGTTCGACGGCGAGCCGCTGCAATGGCTGGAAGGCTTACAGTATTTCATGTTGAATAAACCGCAGGGTTATGTGTGTTCCCATGATGACGGCGATTATCCGACGGTTTATCAGTTTTTTGATTATCCGCAGGCGGGTAAACTGCATACCGCCGGGCGGTTGGATGCGGACACGACCGGCTTAGTGCTGTTAACGGACGACGGACAGTGGTCGCACCGCGTGACTTCGCCGAAACATCATTGCGAGAAAACTTATCTGGTGACATTGGCGGATCCGGTGGAAAGTCATTATCAAACGGCTTGCGAACAGGGCATTTTATTGCGCGGCGAAAAGGAACCGACAAAGCCGGCGAAGCTGGAAATTATCGACGATTACAACGTGAATTTAACGATTAGCGAAGGACGTTATCACCAGGTGAAACGCATGTTTGCGGCGTTAGGCAACAAAGTGGCGGCGTTGCATCGCTGGCGCGTCGGACCGGTGCTGCTGGACGACAGTCTGGCGGAAGGCGAATTTCGCCCTTTAACCCAACAGGAAATCGAGGCATTGCTATGAGCGAACGAAAAGTGAGCTTAGTGTTTATTATTACGCTCGGTATTTTGTCCATGTTGCCGCCGCTTGGCGTCGACATGTATTTGCCGTCGTTTCTGAATATCGCGCGGGATCTTCAGGTGAATGCGGAACAGGTTCAGCACACGTTAACGTTCTTCACTTTCGGCATGGCGGCCGGGCAGTTATTCTGGGGGCCGGTAGGAGACAGCTACGGACGCAAACCGATTATTTTATTAGGCGTGCTGGTGGCGGCGGTGGTCGCGTTCATTTTAACCGGCGTAAATTCTATTCAAAATTTCACCGCACTTCGCTTTACTCAGGGCTTTTTCGGCTCTGCGCCGGTGGTGTTGGTCGGCGCTTTATTACGGGATTTATTCGACAAAAACGAATTATCGAAAATGATGTCGATTATTACGTTAATTTTCATGATTGCGCCGTTGCTTGCCCCGATTATCGGCGGCTATATCGTGAAATTTTTCCATTGGCACATGATTTTTTATGTGATTTGTATTATGGGATTGTTAAGTGCGTTATTGGTGCTGCTGGTTATTCCGGAAACCCATCGCCGCGAAAACCGCATTCCTTTGCGGCTGAATATTGTGGCGCGTAATTTTGTCACCTTGTGGCAACAAAAAGAAGTGCTGGGTTATATGCTTTCCTCGGGTTTGGGGTTCGGCGGCATTTTTGCTTTTCTTACCGCCGGTTCCATTGTGTATATCGGGTTGTACGGCGTTCCCGTGGATCAATTCGGTTATTTCTTTATGCTGAATATCGCCATGATGACGATTTCTTCTATGGCGAACGGACGCTTTGTGCAGAAAGTCGGGGCGGAGCGGATGCTGCGTATAGGGCTGGTTGCTCAAGGTTGCGCCGGTTTGTTTCTGATTGGCGTGGCGTGGTTTGATTTGGGATTTTGGCCGATGGCCTTAGGCGTGGCGCTGTTTGTGGGGCCGAATCCGTTGATTTCGTCTAATGCCATGGCCTCGATTCTGGAAAAATTTCCGCATATGGCGGGCACGGCGAATTCCATTGCCGGCAGTACGAGATTCGGTTTGGGCGCGACGGTGGGCTCTTTGGTGGCGTTGATGAAAATGGATACCGCCAAACCGATGCTGCTGACCATGGGAACCTGCACGATTCTCGCCATAAGCTGTTATTACTTTTTAACTTATCGCCATGCGAGCGGAAAATAACGGAAGGAATAGAATATGGCGCTACGAAAATGCCCAGAATGTCGGCGAAAAATCAGCGAAAGTGCGGAAATTTGTCCCCATTGCGGTTTCTCTTTCAAAGCGGCGGATCTTGAACTTTACAAACAAAAACTGGAACAGCGCCGTTTGCACAATCAGGATCTAAATAAGCAAAATGCCAGAATACAGCTGGTTTGGCTGCTGATTTTTGTCGTCGTCATCGGGCTTGCCGCCTGGTGGCGGAATTAATACCGAAGGGAAAAATGGAATCACGTAAAGTGCGGTCAAAAAAACGAAAGAATTTTTCGGTAATATACGGCACTAGCATAAAGGCCGGTTAACTAGAAATTGATACATCCAATAAACAAGGAATTTTTTATTATGGCGTACAAATTTTCTGACAACGGATTGGGTTAACTATAGTTTAAGTCGAATAAAAATCAAGAAATAGAATTGAAAGGGCAAAAACGTGCTCTATTTTCGTAAAATTAAAAAAATCTAAGAGTTAACCTCTTGTATTGTTGCTTCATAAGTTAATGGACTTGTAAAATAGCAAATTTAATTATGGACATTTTAAAAAGGAACATTACAATGCCTAACAGCACAGCACAGCACAGCACAGCACAGCACAGCACAGCACAGCACAGCACAGCACAGCACAGCACAGCACAGCACAGCACAGCACAGCACAGCACAGCACAGCACAGCACAGCACAGCACA
>Ga0129307_1000748_pt1 | contig 45369 bp, 52 predicted proteins | sample P1105metagenome_FD_94437 | JGI IMG/M metagenome (GOLD analysis project Ga0129307, IMG submission 94437) | Capybara group fecal microbial communities from Wisconsin, USA - P1105 metagenome | ecosystem: Host-associated > Mammals > Digestive system > Large intestine > Fecal | place: USA: Wisconsin...
CAATTTAAGAAAGTTCTATAACAAATTAGAACCTTTTAAAACACCTGGAGCAGTTAAAAAGGAAATGGAAGTATATAAACCTGAGGAGTTCTATAAGTTTATATCAGTAGTTAATGATCCTCAAATGAGATGCTTATATAAATCATTATATTACTGTGGATTACGTAGAGGTGAAGCAAGAGGACTTCAATGGAAAAATGTAGATTTAGAAAACAGAAGAATCTATATTAAACATCAAGTACAAAATGATCCAGTTACTAATAATGATAAGAAATGGGAAATATGTGCTTGTAAAACAGCTACTTCACATAGGACAATACCTATTCCAGAAGATTTATATAATGAATTAATTTCACTTAAAGCACAAGAAAAAAGATACAACAGAAACTTCAGAGATACTTGGTTTGTATTTGGTGGCAAAGAACCTATTGGAACTCATAAAATGAATAACTGGAAAAATTCATATTGTAAGAAAGCTGGTATAAAACAAATTAGATTACATGACTTTAGACATAGTTGTGTATCAGCACTTATTAATGGAAATAATCCAGTAACTACTATATCAGCATTTGTTGGTCACTCTACTCCAACAGAAACACTTGATACTTACTCTCATATGTTCGAAGAATCACTAGAAGGAGTAACTAATTATTTCGATAAAATTTACGAAGAAAATAACAAAAAAACATCCGAAGATGTTGATAATTGATGGGTGGTTGATGGGTAGCGTATTTTCAACGTTACCCTAAACCCTTTTAAATTAAAGGCAAAACAGTATTTTCTTTTAACCCACAGGGGGAAGAGAGCAAAAAATGAATTTTTATTACTAAAAATAAACGAATTTTTAATTTTTGTAACTAAAAATTACGGAATAACCGTAATTGTGTGATATAATTAAAATGTAGTGAATGTTGTTTAGGGAGTAGTGAAAAGTATGAAGAAGTATAATAATGAGAGAGAAGGACAAATTGAATTTTTTGATAATTTTCAAATTGATTATATAAATAATGATGTTTTAATAGATAATACAGATGGAATATATAACGGAAATATCTTTGAATTTAAAACAGACATAACTGATTTAAATAAAGTTTTGTTTCAAGCAATAAAATATTTATCTCGTGAGCGTATTAAAGGTAATTCTATACCAGCCAATATATTACTTATTGATTTGAACAAAAGAGAGTGTTACGTATATAAATCAAACGAATATTTTGATGATATTCATAAAATATATATAGGATCAGCAAGTAAAAATAATGATGGCTTTGTTGCAAGAGAATATGAAAAGAAGTTAAATTATGAAAATGAAGTTGATGCGATTGAATTACAACATATTTTACGTGAATGTAATTATATGCCAATTGATATAGATGAAAACTGTATTGTAGGTTGGGCTGAAAGATACTATCGCGAAGTAAAAAATGCAAAAAAAGGCGATTTTATAGGTGATTCAAAAGGAAAAAATAATGTTACTGGAGAAATAAGAAAACCTATTCATTTTAAAGGATTGATTAATCCATATTTGAAAGAAACTAATGAAAAATTTAAATATCTAATGGATAAATTGAATGATAAATTATCAAAAAGGGATTTGGGCGCATTTTATACACCAGCACCATATTGTGATTTGGCAGCAAAATTGGTTGCAAAAGCAATTGAAAGAGTTCCTAAAGGTAACGATTACATTATTTTGGATAGATGTGCTGGAACAGGTAATTTGGAAGCTGCATTAACTGATGAGCAATTAACACACTGTATTATGTCTACTTATGAATACTATGAATATAAGGTTTTAATTGAAAGATTTGCTGACAAAGAAGTTAGAGCAATAATTCCTCCTACAGAAGCTCATGTTCAATATTCTAACGGAAAAGTGTCCAATGCTGATGCTCTAAGCGAAGAATATATTAATCATCCAGAAATTCAAAAGTATATAAATGATAAAAAAGTAACTGTTATTATGCTAGAAAACCCTCCATATCAGGATTCTACTTCAATCACTTCTCAGGATGAAAATAATAATAGAACTTTAGGTAAAGCAAGAACAGAAAAATTTGTATCTAAAGAATACAAGAAAGAAATTGTTGATAAAGGTTCTTCTAGAGAATTATCTAATCTATTTATTTGGTCAGCTAGTAAATTTTATTTAAGACAACCAACTGATAGTTATATAGTTTTCTCACCTGTAAAGTATTTTAAAAGTGTTGGATTATTAAAGAAAAAGTTTATAGATGGATATTCATTTAATAGACAATATTTTCATGCAAGTGCTAGCACTATTTCATGCGTATTATGGTCTAATGAAGATGATTACAGTACAGAGTTATGGAAACTTAAATGTTATGATTTAAATGAAATTGTTATTAATGATGATGAAATAAAATATGAACTTGTTGATTTAGATAAAGAGGTAATAATTAGATTCTGCCATGAATCATTCGATAAATATAAAATCAAAGAAAATGAAAAAGATGATATAGAAAATACTGTTTGGTGTGGCAAAGATGGATATGAAGATGGAAAGAGAGCGGACTGTAAGACATACTATAATGATAATATAATTGGTTTCATTGGCGTTGCTGGTTTTCCGATAGAACCGGTAAGATTAATGCTAATTAGACAAAGATATTTTCATCATGGAATGGGATATTATATTAGAAAAGATAATTATTTGAAACATTTGCCATTGTTTTGCGCAAAATCTTTTCCACAGAGAGAGTGGTTTGAACGAGATATATATTTTACATCAGCTGATAAGGGTTGGGCTTTTACAAAAGATTCAGATTTAATCAAATCTTGTTTGATATATTGTGGATTATCTGCTTCAAATAAATGTGTATCATTTACAGGAAGTGATGGAAGATACTATAGAAATGAATTATGTTTCGATAATACAAATGGTAAAACAGTTGCATCTATAGATCTTGAAAAATATACATTGAATTCTGATGAAGAAGAAATGTTTAAAATTTGGAATCAAATATATTCATATGCAACTAAAACAAAAAAATACAACAAAAAATTAACATATGGATTATGGCAAATAGATTATGAATTGAACACTTCATATAAAGATGAGAATAAAAATGTAATATATGATTATCCTGAATTGAATGGTGCAATTAATTCATTGAAAGCAAAATTGAAAGTATATTACGATAAATATATAGTTAAAAAGCTTTTTGAGTATGAATTGTTAAAATAGATCATAGAAAGCTACGGGATCTGTCATTTCAACTGACCTAGCAAATAAATTGAAATTAACTCCAATTGGTAAAACGAAGGTAAGTACAGCTGGTGGAGTTTTTGAAGTAAATAAATATATTTTAGGGTTAAGATTACCAAATAATTTACAAATTCAAAATGTTATGGTAAGTTCAGGAAACTTAGGAGTTGGTGTTGACTTCTTAATTGGCATGGATATAATTACATTAGGTGATTTTTCGATTACAAATTTAAACGGTAATACAATGTTTTCATTTAGATTTCCATCATGTGAATCAATAAATTATGTTGAGCAAGCAAAACAATTTCAAAAAAAGGATTTAGAAAAACAACTGAAATTTATGGAAAAAGAAATGAAAAAAGGCGGAAAGTGTTCATGTGGTAGTGGAAGGCAGTTTAGATATTGCCATGGAAAGGAACAATATTCCAAAATAAAAAAAGAATTAGAAAAAGTTGGAGCATAGAGATATGCTCTTTTTTATGCAAAAATATAATTTCAGGTACGAATTTAGATACTATTTTAATAAAAAATGATTATAACAATTACTTCAAAATTATTCCAAGTACTTGTAGATACTAGGTTTTCTTCAATGTTTACAAGAGTATTTAAGTATTGCTCAAAACTACCTGAAGAGAGCAACTTTTTAATTTTTCCCTTTATTTATGGGTTTTTTAGGACATAAAAAAACAGAGGAGGATCCCCCTGGAGAGAACAATAGAACAATTTGACATCATCTTGTTTAAATGTATCCGGAGTGATATAATATAAATGAATTAAAAACATAGAAATTAAGTATTACAAGTAAGTAGGGAGTTGTAACAATGCAAGATAATAATGTAGGTGCAATTTATATTATGAAAAATCCATCATTTCCGGATTATATAAAAATAGGATATGCTGATGATGTTTATTCAAGATTAAAACAACTAAATAATAAATCAGCTGTACCATTTGCTTTTAGATTATATGCATACTATAAAGTAAATCATAGACTAGAAGATAAAACAGTACATGATATTATTGATAAACTAAATCCAAATTTAAGAGCTAAAGATAATATAAACGGTAAAGAAAGAAAAAGAGAATTCTTTGAAATGTCTGCAGAAGATGCATATGATATACTACACTGTATAGCTAAAATAAATGGTTTAGAAGATAATTTAGTATTAGTTGAACCAACAGCAAAAGAAATGGAAGAAGAAGAAGAAGCTATAACTAAAAGAAAACAAACTCAACTTCCTAAAATGGATTGGTTGATTAAACAAGGAATCATAAATATTGGTGATGAAGTATATTTAATTAATCATCCTGAAGAAATTGCAAAAGTAGTTGACTCTAAAAACGTTGAGTATAAAGGTAAGAAAATTTCTTTTAACCAATTTGGATGTGAATTAACCGGATGGAAAGCTATACAAATATATGCATTTATGAAAAAAATTGGTGGAACAAAAACTTTATCTAAATTAAGAGAAGAAAAAATGAATGAATTAGGAATGTTAGATTAACATTCTTTTTTGTAAAAAATCAAAAATAAATTCTACAAAAAATATATGAAAAATGTTCTAAAAGGCGTATAATTAAATTATAAGATAGCAGTATTTGTCTTTTTAAGATGAATACTTTTTTTTGAAGTGGGTGGTAAAATGAATGAAAAGTATATATTTGAAGAAGCTATAGAAAACTCAAATAGTAAAGATATGGAAGAAATCGCTAAAATTAGAAAAGAACTTTCAAATTATGATATGGCTGACTTTTTAGCAAGGGTATCGTCATTGATGCTTATTCCAGAAAATCAGAGTAAGTCTGTTATATTTCAAGTAATGATTAGTACTGCATTATCACTTTCAGAAAAAGATTTTAATTATAAAAATAAAATGAGTTATGGAAAATTCAAACAAATTGTTAAGAGATTTTCTAATTTAAATAGAAAATCAATGATAGATCCACCAGAATTCCCATTTGTCTTACCTTTAATTTACCATGGTAACTATCATCTGTTTATGGGTGCAAGTTCTTTAGCGGCTCAAGATGTTAATAAAATGCTAAAATTGCTACATGTGTACAGAGATAAGCTAAATAGAGAAATATTTCGGGAATTAGATAATCTGATAAAAGTATTGCTAAATATTTCAGAACAAATTTTTGCTGCATTAGACATTGATTTCGTTGGGTTAAAGACCTATAGTAAAGATAATGACATTAAAATTTTACCATCGAACATTATGAATAAATATATAGAATTGGTCAAAAAAAACAAAAACGATGTAAAAAAAATCTTCACAATATATTGTAAAGATTTATGCATTAGATTCGGTGAAGTATTATTCAACGAAATAGATGATTTTAACAATCAAAGATACTATAAAAAACCATTCTTAATTTATGAAGAATCAGTTGTTTTAGTAGATATTACAACTTTTATTTATATTATAATGGATCGCATTATTAAAACTTTTTATGATAATGAGAGCATTAATATATTTAATGAATATAATAAATTAATCGTATTGAAACTTGAAAAAGATTATTTTAGAATGGGATTTCAAAAATTAAATCCAAAAGCATTTAACATTGAATTAGACAAAAATACTATAGTTAATGAATCAATTTATCTTTGTGGAAATGATATAGTTTTTTATAATTTAGTTTTGTTTGATACTGGGAAAGATTATGATAATAATAAAGATTACTATATAGACTTAGATAAAAACTATATTACAAAAATAATAAAATATATGAGAAAACAATTAGAAAATAATAACTTCAAAAAGGAAAGAATTGTTACAATTTTAACGCCAACAACAATAGGAAGAAACATGTATTATATGTTAAATGTGGATGAAACTTATAATTTGCTAATATTGAGCCCATATGAAATAAATGCTATCGCTATCAATGAACGAGATAATTCGATGTTTTTATATAGATACATAAAATCAAGAAATAAACTAGCCTACTATAAAAAAAGTGATTTTTCTGAGTTAAATAATATAGCCTTATATACACAACATGACAATTCATTTTATTATGATGATGAATTTGATACAAAAGAAACGTTTTTGTTTCTAGTAGGAGATTATAGTAGTGATTATATTTTAAAATCATATATAAAAGAATCACTTCATTTAGCAAAATTTAAAAACGGATTATCATTAATTGAAGTTATAAAACAATATGACAATATCTTTTTTGCACCGAGTTTGTTATTTGAAAAACAATTAAATAACTTAATTGAATATAATAACTTCTATCTTTGGATATTTAGTGATAAGAATATTTCAAACGAGTCATATTCATTAATAACGACAATAATAGAAATGATTTCATTTTGGTTATCACAATTTGATGATATTTTTGAATTAGTTAATGGCATTTTCAATATTAATCTTCATTTTGATAATGATTTAAATATAGCATTCTATGATAAAACTAAAAAACCAGGTGAAATAAAATTCACTATTGATGGAAACAACTTAAATATTCATTTTAAGGATAATTCACTAAAGTTTTTCGATGCAGAAGATAATTATAAAGAAAAAGAATTTATCAGTAAAATTATTATGCATATATGTAGCTATTATGGAATAACGGTAGAACAAAAGATTATAAATAAACAATTCGAAGATAAATACAAGAAAAAAATTATTACAATGAATTCGTGGGAAGACTATTATAGGCTTCCATTTAAAGAGCCTCGAATTATAAATGAAAATAGTTCAGATACAAATTTGATCTTAGATGATGTTGGATTGTTCGCAAAAAATAAATTAAAATTAAATTATGGTAAAATAGATGATTATAAAGTATTAAATAGCATAGTAGAATATTTATACAAAAAAATATTACAAATAATAACAAAATATAATAAATATCAATTAATAGAATATCTCTATTTAGAGTTTGAAAAAAATTTATCAGAATTATTAATAAAACAATCAACTTATGCAAATGATATAGCATGTCATCCTAATAAAAAGAATAAAATAGATAACAATATAAATGAGTTAAATAAAACATCTGTAGCATTAAAATTTTTAATAGAAATTATCAGTGCTACAAGCATTAAAGGGAAAGAGAATATATCAATATATGAATTAGATTACGCTTTATCAATATCAATAGTAATAATAAATTATGCTTATGCATGTGATGTTTATAACTATAATATGGCACAAAACACATTAACATTATTGAAATCAAACAGAATTGGATACAAAAAGGATTTCTTCGATCGAGTTAATAATGTTTTAAAAGATGCAAAAATCGGAAGAATGTCACCTCTATTTATAGATAAAAGAGAACAAATATTAGAACAAAGTAATGTTAACAAGAAGGAAATAATTGGATTTGAAAATGCGTTTTATGAAGAATTTAATTTTACATATAAGGAGTTTCAAAATGTCATTGATGCTTTACTTTATATAGCTGAAACCAAAGACAATACACTTAATTGTATTTTTGAAACCAATATTGAAGAAGTGCAAAAAAATATAAATAATAATGTCAATATAAAATCCATTGAAAGTATAATATCATATCTCTCACAAAAGGAAAGAGATGACTATTTAACTCCACCAGAACCATATAAAAGATTTGATGTATATCCATGGCGAAATAATAGAGAATTATCTTTAAATAGAAAACCATTAATACAATATAACAATAAAATAATATATGGATATAGAACTTTAATGAATTCTGTGTACTTCTTGCTTGAAATAATAAACAATGGAAGTTTAAAGTCACGAAGCAGTAAAATGAAGAAATATATTTCAGATGTTTTAAGAGAAAAAGGGGATTATTTCAATGAATTAGTTTTCAATTATTTGTCAAATTTTAGTGATTTAATTGTTGATAAAAAGGTTAGTAAGATTAATAGAAAAAAATTATCAGACGACTATAATCAGTCACTTGGAGATATTGATGTTTTACTTATATCAATGAAAAAAAAGAAGATTATGATTTGTGAGACAAAAAACTTTGAATTGGCGAGAAATATGTACGAATTACATTTTGAGTATTTAGATATGTTCAATCCTGATAATAAAAAAAGCTTTTATAATAAACATATGAAGAGAGTAGAATGGTGTAAAAATAATATTGATGACATAATAACACATTATCAATTACCAAATTTAAAATGGAAGATTGATCATTGCTTCATAGTAAACGAACCATTAATAAGCAATAAAGCTATGAAAGCAAATGTACAAGTATACACCTTAGAAGAAATTGAAAAAATTATTCAAATTTGACAAACCTCAATAAAAGTGATAATATTAAACACATAAAAACGAAGAACAAGAGGAGTAAATTAGATTAGTAGTTAGTAGGAATGAAAGATCACCGACTGAAAGTCTTTCTTAACGAAAACTAATTGAAGGTAGCTTGGGAGTTGTATATCTGAAATAAAAGTAAGATATAATGTTAGTCGCATTAAGACTTCAAGATAGTAGAAATACTATAAATTAAGGTGGTACCACGAGCAATTCGTCCTTTAGGATGACTTGCTCTTTTTTAATAAAAAATAGGAGATGATAAACATGAAATATATACTAAAGGGTGATTATGTACGAGTCTGATATTTTAATTAAAAAATATAAAAAAAGAAGGAGAGATTAAAATGTTAGATAAAAAATATGATTATAAAGAAAAAGAAATAAAATGGATAGATTATTGGAATAAAAACAAAATCTATGAATTTAAACCAGATCAAAGAGAAATATACTCAATAGATACACCACCACCAACCGTTAATGGAAAAATACATATAGGACACATATTCTCATACTCACAAGCAGAAATGATTGCTAGATACAAAAGACTAAGAGGATATAATGTATTCTATCCATTCGGATTTGACGATAATGGACTACCTAGTGAAAGACTAGTAGAAAGAGAACAAAATAAAAGAGCACACGAAATAGGTAGAGAAGAATTCAATAAACAATGCTTCGAAACAACAAATAAATACGAAGACGACTTCAAAACACTATTCAAAAGAGCAGGATTTAGTGCAGATATAGATAACGCCTATAAAACAGTAAGCAAATCATCTCAAAAAATAAGTCAACTAAACTTTATAGAACTAGTAGAAAAAAATAAATGCTACCACAAAGAAAGTCCAGCACTATGGTGTAATGAATGCTTAACATCAATCGCACAAGCAGAACTAGAAACAAAAACAATAAAAACAACATTTAATTACATTAATTACAAAACAACAGATAAAGAAACATTCACAATAGCTACAACAAGACCAGAACTAATACCTGCTATAGTTGCGATCTTCATAAATCCAAACGATAAAAATAACAGCCACCTAATAGGTAAAACAGCCCATATACCAATATTAGACATAGAAGTACCAATAATGGCAGACGAAAAAGTAGACGCAAACAAAGGAACAGGAATAGTTATGTGCTGTACATTTGGAGATCAAACAGATATAGAATGGTGGAAAAAAAATAACCTTCCACTAAAAAACATATTCACAAACGATGGAAAAATAATAGAAGAAATACCAAACTACGGTGGACTAAAAATAAAACAAGCAAGAGAAAAAATAATAGAAGACTTTAAACAACAAGGATACGTAATAAAACAAGAAGAACTAGAACACGAAGTACAAACACACGAAAGATGTGGAAAAGAAGTAGAATACACAATAATGAATCAATGGTTCATAGACATAATGAATCATAAAGAAGACTTCATAAAACTAGGAAACGAAATAAACTGGTATCCAAAACATATGCATACAAGATACAACGAATGGGTAGAAAACATAATGTGGGACTGGTGTATATCAAGACAAAGATACTTTGGAGTACCATTTCCAGTATGGTACTGTAAAAACTGTAAAAAAACAATACTAGCTAACATTGAAGACCTACCAGTAAATCCACTAATAGATAAACCAAAACAACCATGTAGCTGTGGATGCAACGAATTCATACCAGAAAAAGACATAATGGATACATGGCAAACATCAAGTATAACACCATTATTAAACATGAAATACAAAGAAAAAGACTCACTAGAAAACTTATTAAAACCAATGGGACTAAGATGCAATGCACACGATATCATAAGAACATGGGACTTCTATAGTATAGTAAAAAGCTACTATAACTTTAATATAAAACCATGGAACAATATAATGATATCAGGATTCGTTATGGCAAATAAAGGAGAAAAAATATCAAAAAGAAAACAAAACTCAAAAATGGAACCATTCGAACTACTAGAAAACTATGGAGCAGACGTAGTAAGATACTGGGCAGGATCTGGAAAACTAGGAACAGATATAATATTCAATGAAGAAACATTCCTAAGAGGGAAAAAACTAATAAATAAAATATGGAACGTTTCAAAATTCATAGAAATGCATCTACAAGACTATAAAGATAAAGACTTTAACAAATTTGAATACATAGATAAATGGATAATAGGAAACTATCAAAAAATGGAAGAAACATACATAAAACACCTAGATAACTACGAAATAGGACTAGCGCTAAACACACTAGAAAAATTCTTTTGGAACTTCTGTGATAATTATATAGAAATAGTAAAACATAGACTATATAGACCAGAAGAATTTGGTAGTACACCAAGATATTCGGGACAAAAAACAATATATATACTACTATACAAACTACTACAAGACTTCAGTATATTCTTCCCATTTATAACAGAAGAAATCTACCAAGAACTATATAAAGAAAAACAATCAATTCATATTACAGAAATAAAACCATTAAACTATGACTTCAATAAAGAAATAAAAAATGGAAACTCAATAATTGAAATAATAAGTGAAGCTAGAGGAGAAAAATCAAACAACAACATGTCATTAAAAACACCAATAGAATATCTAGAACTAAGCACAGACAAAGAAATAGAAGAAGCACTAAATAATTGTATGAAAGACTTCAAAGCAACACTATTTATTGAAAATATAAAAATAAAAAACATAGAAAAAGGTTTTAAAATAGAAAAAATTGAATTAGAAAACTAAAAGACACCTCAAGACACTACAAAGTGTCTTTTTTTGAGCATAATTATATAAATTAAATAAATAAACTGATATAATAAATATATCAGAAAAAATAGATTTATACATAACGAGCATGTCACTGAGCTATAGTGAAAAATATTTAAGATTAGAAGGATATATTTTATATAAAGGAGATTGATTATATGAGAAAAAAATTACAAAAACTTATTGAAGAATCAAAAGAAATAAGAGAAAGAAGCATACACTGCGAAAATATAACTTACTATAACGACTATTTTGAAGAACTTAGTAAATTCCTTTTTAAAAAATTAAGAAATCCATTCTTCAAAAATAAAAATGCAAAAATAATTGCAGAACACTTTGATGAAATATTACCATTTATAGCAGGACCAAATATAGATATACTTCTATTATATTCAGAATTATTAATAGACCAACCTAATTTTAAAGAAAAATTTATTTTAGGTTTAAAAAAATATCCATATAAAGATTCAATTGAAGAAATACTATATAATATGTGGTGTCGCTTAAATGCAAATAACAAAATTGATAAATATAATGAGTTCCTTGATGATGAAGTCCTAAAAACATTAGCAGGCTTATCTTTAGATGAGACATGCTATGAAAGTATACTAAATAGAATTAATGAAGAAAGACAAAAAAGCTTTTTAAAAATATTAGTTGAATACAAAACAAATATTCCTTATTTAAGAATTAAATATAAAGGAAATAATAAAAAAATAATATTTGATAATTTACCTTTATTCATGCAAAATTCACAAAATCTATATAATCTAATGGATTTCGTAAAAGAAGACCCTACCGCACTAGAAAAAATAAAAGAATACATTGATAATAATGAAGAACAAGCAATAGACTCCATCTTTTGCGAAACTGAAAAATTAGAAAGAATAACAGATCAGACAATAAAAGATGTTCTTAAATTATTAATAATAGAAATAATTAAAAATGAAAACGCAAAATATTCTGATATAGAATATAATGGAGGTGGATTTTCACGTATATTATTAATAGGCGATAAAGTAATAAAAATAGGAAATAGAAAAACTAAAAGTTTTCCTAATAACCCCTATATAGTAGCACCATTATTAAGAAAAGAACTAGGGACAAATAATAAAACATACTTTATAGAAGTCACAGAAAGAGTAGAAACAAACATAGACATAAGCAATGAAGATCTTTACCAACTATATAAAAAAATACGTGATTTAGGACTTATATGGACAGATATAAAAACACAAAACGTAGGTAGACTAAAAAAAGAAAATATAATCCATTGGAATGAAGAACTAAAACCATCAGAAAAAGTACTAGGTCTAACAGAAAAAAGAGGAGACATAATCTTAAAAGAAGGAGAATTAGTAGTATTAGACGCAGATTTTATTTATGATGAAAATGATCCGAATATTAATTATGTAAACAATAGAGAACTAACAGAAGAATTTGAAAAAAAATATCAAAATGAAAAAACAAATTCAATAAAAAAAGAAGACGCATTTGAAAAAGAAAGCACGCCAGAATATGAAGAATACTCCAAAAGAACAAGATAAATATTAAAATGAATAAATATAGAAAAAATAATTTTAAAAGAATAAATAATTATTATAATATAAAAATTGGTAATTTAAATATAGTGTGAACCTCATTAATAAATGAAAAATAAAATAATTGAAAATAGATTAATGATTATATAAAGTTTATATGAATACTTTAAAGAAAAAATTAATGATGAGCAGAATTTTACTTTTAATGATAGATATGTAATAGAAGAATTTAAACCTTATCAATATTAAAAAGAAGTTGTTATTAAAGCAATAAAAAAATATAAATAACAATATGAAGCTATAATTGATAGGTCATTAGAAAATAACAATTAGAACACTAAAAAGTGTCCTCAGACTATCAACAAGAATTATATATATTTGTCAACAGTCTGAAAACTCAATAATATTGAGTTTTTTTCTTTAAAAATATAAAATAAGATAGAATTAAAAAGAATAATTTGATATAATAGAATACAAAAAAATTAGGAGGGTACAACATGGATGAATTACAAGAAATATATATAAATTTAGACGATTCGGGAAAACTAACAACAAATGAAAAAATTAGCGTGTATGGTGGTTTGGTTTTTCTATCAAAAAAAGAAAAAGATAAATTCATAACTCAATATAGAAGTATAATTAATAATATAAAGTGTGATTATTGCAAATCAGAAGAATGTGATCATATATGCCCTGAAATAAAGAATACAAACATAAAAATCAAAGATAAGAGAAGAGTAATGAACTATATTAAAAAGTATTATGTTGTAGGACTGGTTATAAAAAATGATATGGTTTATGATTATATAATGGAAAGTAAAGCAGCAAGAGGAAGATATGTAGACTATGCCATTAGAAGAATGATAAAGGAAATGATTAAATCGTTGATAAAAAGTAATAGTATAAATCCATATAAACCAATAAGACTTATAATTAATATAGATCAACAAAGTACAAAAAGTAATGGATACTATAATTTAAAAGAAGGACTAATGGAAGAATTAAAACACGGAATAATGAATTATAATTATTCAACAAAAATTAATCCGATAGTTTTTTCAGATTTGGAAATAAGAGTAACATATCAAGAATCTAGTAGAAGTTATGTTGTTCAAGCGGCAGATTTATTAGCAGGCACAATTAGAAAAACAGCACTAAAGAATATAAAAAAAATTCATGAAGAATTAGATAAATTTGTTGATTTTAAAATTATTTTACCATAACAAAAAAGAAAAAAAGCCATAAAGGCTTTTTCCCAATTAGGACGACGCACAATATAGTACGCTTAATTAAAAAAATCGTATCCTAACTATCGACCTGACGAGAATAAATCTCCGGTAACATAATAATACTACAATAACTTAAAAAAGTCAATAAATAGTACTATTACATTATATAACATATTCAAAATAACATAAACTATAACACATTAACTCAATTCCTTGAGTTTTTTTCTTTAAAAATATATAATTATAATAGGTGGTAAAAATGAATCTATCAAAATCATCATATTGTAGAGGAATACAATGTAAAAAAATACTATGGCTAGAAAAACATAAACCTGAAGAAAAAGAAGAAACAAATAATGATAGAATCTTAGAACAAGGTAATGATATACATGAAGTAGCTAGATACTTATTTGGAAGTCATATAAATATAGAATATAGAGAAAATCTATCACAAATGATAGAAGACACTATGAATACAATAGATAGTTATAAAGATGTAATAATAACGGAAGCATCATTCACATATAAAAATAACTTCTGTAGTGTAGATATATTAAAAAAGAATAAAAACTCATACGAAATATATGAAATAAAAAGTTCAACAGAACTAAAAGATATATATATAAATGATGCATCATATCAATACTATGTATTAACTAGTCTAGGCCTAAAAGTAACAAAAGTATCACTAGTACATATAAACAGTAACTATATAAGAATAGGTGACTTAGACCTAGACCAACTATTCATAAAACAAGACATAACAAAAGAAGTTATAGAACTACAAGAAAATGTAAAAAATAACATAAAAGAAATAAATGAATATGTTGAAAAAAGTGAAGAAATAAAAGATATAGATGAAAACTGCTTCAAACCATATCCATGTCCATTCTTCAAATACTGTACAAAACATCTACCAGAAAAAAACATATTTACTATACCAAGAATGCAAACAAGACAAAAACTAAAACTATATAATAAGAAAATATTTAGTTACGAAGATTTATTAAAAGAAGAAATAAATGAAAATACAAAAAAAATACTAGAATACGAACTATATAATAAAGAAGACTATATAGATAAAGTTAAAATAAAAGAATTCTTAAACACACTAAAAGAACCACTATACTTCCTAGACTTCGAAACATATCAAATGCCTATACCTTTATACAATAATGTAAGTCCATATGAACAAATTCCATTTCAATACTCATTACACTATATAGAAAAAAACTTAAAACATAAAGAATTTCTAGCACAAGCAGGGGTAGATCCAAGAAGAGCCTTAGCAGAACAACTAGTAAAAGATATACCCAAAAATACAACAACACTCGCATATAATATGGGATTTGAAAAAGGAGTAATAAAAAGACTATCAAAACTATATCCAGACTTAAGTGAACACTTAATGAATATACACGATAACATAAAAGACTTAATGATACCATTTCAAAAAGGATACTATTACACAAAAGATATGCATGGTTCATACTCAATAAAATATGTATTACCCGCACTATTTCCAGATGATCCATCACTAAACTATAAAAATTTAGACCTAGTGCATAATGGCATAGAAGCAATGGATTCATTCAATGATTTAATAGGAAAAACAGGAAAAGAAAAAGAATTCATAAGAGAAAGACTACTAAGATACTGTGAACTTGACACATACGCAATGGTAAAAATATACGAAAAATTATTAGAAGTAGTAAAGGAGTAATGATATGAAAGAAAAAATAGGACTAATAATAATAAATACAATAGTAATAACAACGTGTATAGTAATATGCCTAATATTTACAAAAACATTTTTCAAACCAATTGAAGAAATAGAACCAACAACAGAAGAAATAAATAATATAGCACTAACTACAATGGAAAAATACTACAACACCATCTTCGAAAAACACTCATCAAACTACTGTGGAGAACTAAACTATAGTGACACATACGAAGTATACTATATAAATACAAAAACATATAACACAATAGAAGAAGCAAAAAACTACTATAAAACATTTATATCAGAAAAATACATAAACGAAAACTTAATAAATAACTTTAAAGAAAAACAAAACAAACTATACTGTCTAGCAAAAGAAGTAAGTAATCTAAAATATCAACCAAATAGTTTCAAAATAACAAACATAAATAAAACAAAAGACTATATAGAAATAGAAGGAACATTCGAAACAATAGAAAATGAACTAAACCCAAAAGAATCATTCAACATGAAAGCAACCTTAATAAAAGAAAACAACAACTGGGTAATAAATGAATACCAAGACGTATACAATAAGGAATCATAAGATTCCTTTTAATTATATGAGTATAATTAATTATTCCATTAATGCCATATATATGATAAAATGATATTGGATAGGAGAGTATTTATGAAAAAAACAATGTCTTTCTTATTATTTTTAATATGTTTTTTTGGATTAATATATTCATCAATAAAAATAATAAAATGGGTTATTAATACAAAAGAAAACGAAAATATAAAACAAAATACACAAGAATACATAAAAACAAAAAAAACAGAACAAGAAGAAAAATATACAGTAGACTTTAAAAAACTAAAAGAACAAAACGAAGACACAATTGCATACCTAAAAGTAAATAATACAGATATAGAATACGTAGTAGTAAAAGGAACAGACAACGAATATTACCTAAACCATAACTTCAATAAAGAATACAATGTAGCAGGATGGATATTTGCAGACTACAACAACAACTTCGATGGAACAGACAAAAACACAATAATATATGGACACAATATGAAAGATGGCAGCATGTTCGCACCTTTAAAAGAAATAATAACAGAAGAATGGCAAAAAAACGAAAACAAACAAATAACACTAGTAACGGAAAAAAATACAATAACATATGAAATATTCTCAAGCTACATAATAGATCCAGAAGACTACTACATAACAACACACTTCAATAACGAAACATATATAGAATTTTTAAACACAATAAAACAAAGATCATACTATAACTATAATGTAGAGCTAAACGAAAATGATAAAATATTAACACTATCAACATGCACAGGAACAGAAAAAAAGAGAATAGTAATACATGCTAAACAAATAAACCTAGAAGAAAACTAGGTTTTTTGCTATAATTATATGGGAGGTAAATATGACAACTATATACTTAATAAGACATTCAGTAAGAATGCCATTAAATAAAATAGAAAAATATAATACAACTCAGGATAAACTAATACTAAGTGAAAAAATAATACTAAATAGTGAAGGAGAAAAAAGAGCCAAACTACTTAGTGAAAAAGAAGAACTGCAAAACATAGACGTAGTATATGCGAGTAACTGCGTAAGAACACTACAAACCGCAAAATATCTATTAGAAAAACAAAACCTAAACGTAATAATAGACGATAGACTAGATGAGAGAAGAGTAGGTATTCCAAATGGTGACATATATCCAGACTGGTTCGAAAGACAATACAAAGACGAAAACTTCAAAACAGTTGGAGGAGAATCGCAAAAAGATGTAAGAAATAGAATGGATGAAGCAATAACAGAAATATTAAAACAACACAAAGATAAAAGAATCGCAATATTCTCACATGCATACGCAATAACATTCTACTTATTAAAATACTGTAAATTAAAAAATATGGTAGAAAATAAATTTACATTCGAATTCAACAATAAAATAGTACTAGATAAAAAAATAAACGCACCAGAGGTATTTAAACTAACATTTGAAGAATATAAAATAAAAAATATAGAATTAATACAATTCGATGACATTCCTTATAACCAAGGAGTATAGAAAGGGTATAATATGAAAACAGAAAAAAATATATTAATTGCATTTTTATTAAACTTAACATTTTCAATATTTGAACTATTTGGAGGACTAATAACAGGAAGTATCGCAATACTATCAGACTCAGTACACGATATAGGAGATGCATTAAGTATTGGACTATCATACATACTAGAAAAGAAAAGCAAACAAAAACCAGATAATAACTATACATATGGATATATTAGATACTCAGTAATTGGAAGCATAATAACATCAACACTACTTCTAACAGGATCAATATTTGTAATATTTGAATCAGTAAAAAGACTAATTAACCCACAAGAACTAAACTACAATGGAATGATTTTAATATCTATAATTGGAGTACTAGTAAATACACTTGCAGCCATGGCAACAAAAGAAGGAGACTCACTAAATCAAAAATCAGTAAACCTACATATGTTAGAAGACGTACTAGGATGGGTAGTAGTATTAATTGGATCAATCTTAATAAAATTTACAAATATTACATATATAGACGGAATACTATCAATTGGAGTCGCATTATTCATACTAAGACATGCAGCTAGAAATATAAAAGAAGTATTAGACCTATTCCTAGAAAAAACACCAAATAATATTAATATAGAAGAAATAAAACACCATTTAAAAGAAATAAATGGAATAATAGACATACATCATATTCATATAAGAAGTATAGACGGATACAATAACTTCATAACACTACATGCACAAGTAAAAAAATACGATCCAGAAATAAAAAAGCAAATAAAAGAAGAATTAAGTGAACATGGAATATGTCACTCAACAATAGAACTAGAACAAGAATTTGAAGAATGCGAAAACAAAACATGCAAAATAGAACATAAAGAACATCATCACCATCACCATCACTAATGAAAAAAATAACTAAATTAATTATAATATTAATAATACTTATAGTCATAATAATATACTTTCTATATAGATGTAACTATATAAAACACAAAAAATACACAAACGATTATTTCAATATAGAAACATATAAAAGTAAAATAGATAAGGACAATGATGGAATAGATGATCAAACAGATATACTAAATAGTACTAGAGAATATATAAGTACAAAGCCAATTTATAAAAGTAAATACTATGGAACAGGATATCCAAACGATGAATATGGAGTATGTACAGATGTAGTCGCGATTGCCTTAAAAAATGCAGGATACGACCTAATGGAACTAGTAAATATAGATATAAAAAATAATAAAGAAAACTATGACATAGAAGAAATAGATAAAAATATAGACTTTAGAAGAGTAAAAAATCTAAAAATATACTTCAAAAATAACACCATAAATCTAACAACAGATATAAAAAATATAAAAGAATGGCAAGGTGGAGACATAATAATATTTAAAAATCATATTGGAATAGTATCAGATAAAAGAAACAAAAAAGGAATACCTTTTATAATACATAACCAGTCACTATATCAAAGTGATTATGAAGAAGATATATTAGAATATAGAAAAGACATAGTAGGACACTATAGAATAAGCTAACTCAACCACAAGTTCGTGTTAAAAATGAAAAAATAATAGTATCATTAATGCCAGAAAGGAGAAACCATTATGGATCAAATTAAAATAGGAAAATTTATACAAAAAAAGAGAAAAGAAAAAGGCATAACCCAAGCAGAACTCGCTGAAATTCTAAATATAACAGATAGAGCAATATCAAAATGGGAAAATGGAATATCCCATATCAAATGACACACAAAGAAAAAATAAAAGATTTGCTTTATTTTAAAGGAATAGATAACAATTTAAGCATTAAGTTAAAATCATCAAACAAAATAGAAAATGGCGATATATTCAATATAATTGTATCTATTACTAGATAAAGTAATAAATAAAACAGTTTTGAATTAGGAAAGGTATGTTTAACTACATATCTTTTTATTATGGAAAAGAGGTAGATATAATGAATTTAAATTATGCAATATTTAGAAGTTCGCCTATAATGACCACATATGATTTAGTACAAATAGGAGCACATAATAAACGTGAGAAAAAATCATATCAATCTAATCCAGATATAAAGAAAGAATTAAGTAAAGATAATATAGAACTAGTACCACTTACTGAAAAGTATTTAAAAGGATTTGATAATCTAACAAAAGAGTATAAACAAGAGCACGAAGAAAGAATGAATGTTGTAAGAAAATCAAGACAAAAGAAATATCATGATATGTTAAATAGTTCTAGAAATTGTGTAGCAGATGAATTAATGTTTACTGCTACTCATACTTTTTTTGAGAATATGACAAGAGAAGATATTATTGCTTGGGCTAATACTTGTATGGAATTTGTTTATAAAGACTTAGGTTATAAGAAAGACCAAGTTCTTCATAGCGTAATCCATCTTGATGAGGCAACACCACATATTCACTGTGTAGCAGTGCCACTTGTTAAGAAATTAGATAATAGAACTAATACAGAAAGATATACTATTTCTAAAAAACAATATATTAAAGATAAAATCCATTTATCACAACTACAAGACCTATATCATAAAAGACTAACAGAAGTAGGTTATGATTTAGAAAGAGGTATTAAAGGTAGTGATAATAAACATATTAAAATTAAAGAATATAAGCGAATAACTAAAAAAATAAATCAAGAATTAGATATTAAGAATAATAAACTAAATAATGCTTTAAATGATTTTGAAGATAGGATGAAATCAAGTAAAAATGCTATCTTTGATAAAGAATATATAAAAGTTAAAAAAAAACTTTTGATAGTATGAATAAAGTAATTAGTGAATCTAAAAAAGTAATGGAAATGCAACCTAAACTACAAAATGTATTTAATGAAGTTAATAATTATACTAATAGTTATAAATCATTAGAAAAACAAAATCAAAAATATCAAAAAGAAATAAAAGTATTAGAAAAGAAAAATAATTCTCTTGAATTAGAAAATAATAGTTTAATTTATAGACTAAATCAATTATTTAAAATATTAAAGAAGTTTTTACGAAAACTATTATTAAAAGGTAATGAAACTACAAAAGATGATACAACCAAAATAGTTAAAGATTGTTATGATAATAATGAGTTTGATATGGAAGATGTAGTAGGTATTTCAAGAGGTACTACTAAACAAAATGAATTATTTAATTATGTGAGTGCTCCTGATTATTTAAAATCAAGAATAAAAGATTATGATGAATATGAAAAAGATGACTTTGGTTTAAGTAGATAAAAAGTATTTACTTAAAAATGAATTTATAACTACTTAAACTGTTCATATTTGGATAAAATAACTAAGTTCTATATTCTTTATGATTAATACAATAAAGTGTCTTAAAATGGCTAAAAATAGAAAATTTTATAAAACAGGATAAGGGACTTACACCACTTTTCTAGTTAAACCCTTATTTTGTAAGGGTAAATCAGCATTAAAAGTGGTGGCAAAACGCTTTTTGCACTTGCAAAAATGATATAATTCGTTATTATAAATGATATCATATATAACGAAAAGTCTTGTAAAATAAGGGAAAACCATGATATCAAACATGATAACACTCTATCTAATTTTCTTTAAAAATAAAACCTCATTTCATATTCAAGAAATGGGGTTTTAGCTTATCTTATATACTCAATAATATCAGTCATATTACAATCTAAATAATCACAAAATCTAGCAAGTACAATTATATCGATTCTTACCATACTACCAGTCATTATTCTTTTAATAACCTTAAAATCAGTATTAGTATCTCTCATTAATTTATTAATACTGATATTTTTATCTTCAAGTAATTGTTCTAATTTAAATAGGTAATAACCTTTTTCAATTTTTACTTTCTTAACCTTACTCATCAATAACACCTCTAACAATAATATTATCAATAGTGGTAGTCTATTGACTATTGGTTATATAACCTATATAATTAAATTATGAGGGTGTGATTACAGTGAAAGACATATTAGAACAATTATTAAAACTAAATATTAAGTATTCTATTGAAGATTCACATTATAATATCAAGTTATTAAATACTAGGATAGAACTTTATAAAAACTTAATTAGTGATTTAGAAAATAATAAACCTTTATCTTTTCAAAAGAAAAAACTTACTTTATATAACAGTAAGTTAAATGAATATAAAAATAAAATTGATGAGTTATATACCCAACTACAAGAGGAAGAAAATATGCTGTATGAACTATATAAAAATATGTAAAAAGGTTCGCAGAACTATATAACTTCTGCGAACCTTTACCTACATAAATTACCTAATTCATTTATAGATTGTCTAATACTATCAAGTGAAGCATGAACATAAGTATCCTGTGTTATTTTCCAATTTGCGTGTCCAAGTAAAATACTTATTACTTTTATATCTACTTTTTGTTCTCTTAACCTAGTCGAATATGAATGTCTTAATGTGTGAAAATTCAAAGATTTTAGATTTAGTTTCTTTAATAAATTAGTAAAATACTTTTCTAGTGTTCTTGGATCTTTTGGTTTATTAGTACCTGTAAAAACATAGTTATTTTTATCTTCTATATATTGTTTTAAAAGATTAATAATAAATTCTGGAACAGGTATTACTCTAATAGAACTCTTGGTTTTAGGTTTATCAATAACTAACTTTGTTTTAGAATCTCCATTTATATTTTTAACTCTTTGTACTGTTCTATTAATACTAATATTATTATTTACAAAATCAATATCACTACCTTTTAATCAACATATTTCACCAATCCTCATACCAGTATATAAAGAAACTAGTATTGGTAAAGTCTTTATATTCATATTAGAATATATATATTCTTCTAATATTTTTTGTTCTTTTAAAGTAAAATATGTTAATTCATTCTTATCTTTTTTAAACTTTAAATCTACATTATCAAATGATTTTCTATATTTTCTTTCAATACCATAATTAATAGAAGAATTAATAACTATTAATATAATATTTTTAGATGAAATTGATAGAATATCAATTTCATCACTATTAAAAAATGAAATAATATCACTAGGTTTTAATTTCTTAAAATTAATATTACCTAATGTATTTATAATATGTGTTTCAATAATAGATAAATACTTTAGATAAGTAGATTCTTTATTAGTTTTCTTCTTATTTTCTAGCCATTCATATAAGACATCTTTATAAGTTATTCTTTTAAACATTATCACATACTCCTCTCCATTATAATTTTAAGACATTTCGTAAATTTACAAAAATTTACAATTAATCTATTGTACTTTTTAGAAATCTATATTATAATTTGAATATAATAGTTGAAAGGTTCGCAGAAGTTATATAGTTCTGCGAACCTTTGAAAGAAAAATTACTATAAAAAATTAATAAGTTTAAATAGATAAAAACTGTTTAAACACAAGGTAAAAGTAAAGAATAAGGAGGAAGATTTATATGAAAAATGAGAAAAATGCTTTTACATTGATTGAATTACTGGCTATTATTGTAATACTTGCAATTATTGCAGTAATTACTGTTCCAATTATTTTGAATATAATTGAGAACTCTAGGAAAGGGGCTGTTATTGATTCGGCTTATGGATATCGTGATAGTATTCAACAATATTATGTTTCGAAATCAGTAGTTGATGCGGCACAACAAGCTCCATCAGGTGTACTAAAAATATCTGAATTACCAGCAGATTTTAGTGTAAATGGTATAACACCAACAGATGGTTGGGTAAAAATTGATAAAGGACAAGTAGTAAGCTTTTCATTAAAATTCGGAGATTATGTAGTAAATTTAAACAAATCTTTAGGAGAAGTAAGTGCTGAAAAAAATGGTATATTAAAAAATAAGCCTTTAAATATAGAATTTGTGAGTGGTAATAAAGATACTGTTGGATCAAATGTCACAATAGGTAATGAAAAATTTACAGTATTAATAAAGGATACTAATGGAGAATTAGCACTTTTAGCAAAATCGTGCCTAAAATCCGATTTAGGAACTTTTAGGCAAGTAACAGAGAGTGAAGGTGTAAGTGTATGCACTACTTCATCATTCTCTGGTAATACATATTGGCATGAATCAAATCACATCAAAGATGACTATGCTAAAGATATATATGGAAATTCTGCCAGTTATGATGGCAATCCTAAGCCGTATATATATGATAGTAATGAAGGTAATATTAATTTTAAAATAAATCAATATGTTCAAACTTTATCTTCTAATGCTACTGGGAGATTAATGACCTATGAAGAAGCAAATAATTTGGATGAAAGTATAAGAAATATATATAATAAATACTGGCTTGGTTCTGCTAGAAGCTACTATAGAATATGGATTGTGAATAATAATGGTTATATCACTGACGATAGTCATAGTAGTGGAAATGCGATTCGTCCTGTTGTGATTATTTCAACATCTGATTTATAATATTAGATTTTTATACTATAAATATCTAAAATCATTATCATACTTCTTTTTTTCTATCATTTAAATCCATCTTTGTATATCTTGTAATTTTATTAAAATCTTTCATCTATATTATGTTTTTTTTAATCTCATTTTTGTTGACAACTAAAACTATCTTTTAGACAAGATAGTAACATTATCCTGACATACTTATTATGAGGAGATAATATAAATATCCTTATAAAAATAAGAATTTGTAATTAAATAACTCCGGATAATCTTACTTATCACTATACCGTGATAAGTAACACACTACCAAGTCGGCATAAAGTCAACTAGGATGTGTGCCAAAGGAGAGCCTTTGGAAACCCAATAAGCAACATATACTACAAACTAGCGTAAGTAGTAATGTTGCCTTTTTATTTAAATCAAGTTTAAATAGAAAAACTACCACTTTCATTACTAAAGTAACAAAACGTGATAGTTTTTCTATTAAGGATTATCCTTTGGTAATTTAGAATAATCATACTTTTCAGCACTCATAACAAGTTCTTTATTTATATCTTTTAATTCCTCTGTAATTTTTTCAATAGACCACATATCTTTATATGTATCATAATTTTCTAATTTAATAATAAGACTATGTAATCTTGTTCTACAATCTCTAACATTACTTCTTTTTTTATAAGAATCATCAAGTAAATCCATTTGAGATAATCTATATTCTTCAATTAAGTTTTTCAAATCTCTAGTAGATTTGCTATCTAAAGAACTACCTTGTTGTTGAAACATATAAGCAACTTGATTATAACCTGCTGCTTTCATTAACATTTCTAAACTTAAATCAAGTTCTTCTGCTATCTTTCTTAATACTTCAACATCTATTTTTTTAATCTTACCATTTTCAATATCATTTAAAGAAGAGTGGTGTATTCCAATCTTTCGTGCTAGTTTTCTTTGAGAATAACCTTTCTTTTCACGTGCTGCTAGTAAGATAAGTTTTAAATCATATTCTTGGCTTTTATCCATAAAAAACACCTCTTTTATGCCTTTCATTAATACTATAATATCACATAAAAAAATTTTTTTCAATAATTTTGTCGGTTTTTCTTGACAAAATTATAATTACTGTGTTAGAATTAAAATGTCGGAAAAAACAGACAAAAAAATAAGAGGAGGAAAAGATATGAATGAATATTACAAAATTTCAAGTACCAATAGAAATATGGAAAGATAAAAGAGTTCCAAAAGAAGCAAAATATGTATATTCATACATTTATGCCAAAGGTTTTCAAAAAACAATAACTGATTTAAATGTAGGAGAAATACAACAGACTATCAGAATTAAAAATAAAGGCTTGAGAAAAGATCTTGAATTATTAGAAAAACTTAAATATCTAATATTCAACGAATATGATACAGGAATGTATACAATAACAATTAACTAAAGTGTCTAAAAAGACGTTAGTTAAAAAGGTACAGTAAGATATAAGGCTTATGCTAGTACCCAGCCGAAAGGCTAAATCTTTAATCCTACGAAACGGGATTTAAAACAAAGTTTCAGGGATATTATTGTCCTTTTTAGCAGTTCGGCTTGTAAGAAGTATTTACAAGTTTTTTTGTTTGTAAAAATAGGGGAGGAATGTTTATGAGAGAATTAACAAGAGAAGATATACAGAAAAATCATGTTAGTAATTTAAAACAATACTATGTATTAGATTATTTAAAGAAGAATGTTAATGTAGATAGTTTTAAAATTTATTTAGATAAAAATGACAATATAAAGATAATTGATAAAAACAATGATTCTTTATATTTTTATTATGACAAATCAAAAGTTATTTATAGTGATAAGTTAATTAAAAATAAAGAAATGGAGAGATGAAATGATTAAGTTTATAATTGTAATTGATGAATATCTTTTTGATGAAAGATTAAATAGTTCTGAAAAACTTATTATGGGTGTGATATATTCATTATCTTATAAAAATGGTTATTGTTATCCTACTAATGATTATTTATCTAAAGTAATAAGAATATCTGATAGAAGTGTTAGAAGAATATTATCCAAATTAAAAAGTATGGGATTAATAGAGATTAAAAATATAAATGGAATGAGAAATATAGTTCCTATTATAAGGACATCAAATTCCTATCAAACGGACATTGATGTCCTGTTAGAGATGACATAGGTGTCCTATATAAAATAAAGAATAAAATAAATATAAAATAAAATATAGTTTAAACTATTTTAAATAAGTTTAAACAAAAGAAAAAGGTGATATATGAACAAAATAATTATAGATGGAAAAATAAACTCTATAACTGATGATAATAGAAAATATATAAAATTTGGTATAACAAATAAACATAATACTTTGAGTATATACCCAAGTTTTAATATTGAAAGAAGTTTATACAATAAAAACAAAGATATATTTTTTAAAGGTAGTGAAATATTAATAAAAGGTTTTCTAAATACCTATAAAAAAGGTAATGGTATATTATCATTTGTAACTGTTGATGAAATAGAAAGTAAAATTAAGGATTCAAATAATGTTGATGTTTGTGATTATGAACAAAATATAGTAAGTAAAGAAAGACAATTAGAATTTGAAGAAGAATTAAAAAGATTAAGAGGAGAGATTGATTATGTTTAGTAGTATTTAAGATTTATGAAAGGAGGATATGAATTGAAAGAAGATGATAAAAAAGAAAGACAATTAACACAAATAGAAGTAGATAATATTATTGATGAGACAATTAATATGTCTATTATTTCAAGATTATTAAAGTTAAATGTAATAGATGAAAAACAATTTTATATTTTAAAAGAAAAAATCCAAACTTTTTATTAAAAATAAGGTATAATATATATGAATATGTCGCCTAGATGTGTTCATATAAGAAATAATGAAGAAAGAGAGGTAAAAATGGCAAGAGTTGAGATTATTAAACCTAATCTCAAAACTGAAAACATTAATGTTTCCTTAAAGAAAAGAAAGGTATGTGCTTATGCGAGAGTATCAACTGATAGTGAAGAACAGTTAACAAGTTATGAATCTCAAATAAGATACTATACTGAAAAAATTAAAGCCAATCCTGAATGGGAATTTGTTGATATTTATGCTGATGAGGGTATTAGTGGTACAAGAGTTAAAAACAGGACTGAATTTTTAAGAATGATTGATGACGCAATGAATGGTAAGATAGACATTATTATTACAAAGTCTATATCAAGATTTGCTAGAAATGTTGTTGATACTTTAAAGTATGTTAGAGAATTAAGAGATAAAAAAGTAGATGTATATTTTGAAAAAGAAAATATTCACACATTACAACTTGATAGTGAAATGTTTTTAACTTTGTATAGTGCTTTTGCTCAGGCAGAAAGTGAATCTACTTCACAAAATGTAACTATGGGATTTAAAGCAAAAATGAAAAATGGCGAACCTGTTGGTAGAGCCAATCCTTATGGGTATGATTGGAACAAAGAAACAAAAGAACTTATTATTAATGAGAAAGAAGCCGAAATAGTTAGACAAATATTTACTTGGTATTGTGAAGGTATTGGAACAAGAATAATTGCTAATAGATTAAATGAAAAGAAAATTAAATCACCAGGTGGTAAAACGTGGACTCAACAATATGTAAGAACAATGATATCACAAGAAAAATATGTTGGTGATTTACTAGGACAAAAGAATTATACGATTAGTCCTATAACTCATAAAAAAGTAAGAAACTATGGTGAGAAAGAACAATACTATGTAAAAGACCATCATATAGGAATTATAGATAGAGATACTTGGAATAAAGCACAAGAAATATTAGAAAAAAGAAGAAATAAAATAATTCCTAATGGTAAACAACATTTTGGTAAGTTTAGTAAGAGATATACTTTTAGTAGTATGATAGAATGTGGATTTTGTGGTACTAACTTTTCCCGTAGAGTAAGTGGTAAAAGAAAAAATGGTAGTCAAGTTGTTTATTGGTCTTGTTATAACAAAGTTTTAAATGTAGAAAATTGTCCTGATGCTTTAATTATTAGAGAAGAATTATTACAAAGTGCATTTGTAGAACTTCATAACTCTATTGTAAAAAATAAATACAAGACAAAAGATTTAATGTTAAAGGCAATTAAAGAAACACTTAATGCAAATGACTACAAAAAGAAATTAGATACCTTAAATAACGAAAAAAATACTCTAGAGAATAGATTATCAAATTTGATTGATATGAAATTAGATGATTATGGTAATAAAGAGGCATACACTTCTAAAGAAAGAGAAATAAATGAAAAATTGGTTTTAATTAAAGAACAAATAGCAAACTATGAAATGTTAGAAAGTGAAAATAAGAATTTATCAAAACAAATAAAAATAGTGGAAGAACTATTTGAAGAACCTGCATTATTAAAAGAATTTGATGACCTAGCATTTAGTACAATGGTTAAAAAGATAATTGTAGGTGGTTATGATGAGTTAGGAAATAAGAACCAAAAAATAATAAGATTTGTTTTGAATACAGGTGAAGAAAAACCTTTCATACTTGCTGATAAAAAAGGAAACAAAGAACTCGTGTCATTTGAACTGTGCGATAGGAATATGCATGCCAGATGTAAGTACAATAGAAGAACTATGTAAAATTCTAAATATTACTATTAATGATTTATTCAGTGGTGAGGTGGTTGATATGAAAAATAATGAAAAAATGTTAGAACAAAACCTATTAGAAATGACAAGATTAAAAGAAGAAAGAGATAAACAACTATTAACACTTGAAATATTCATAGGAATAACATCAACAATAATATTATTAGGCTCTGTATTACTAGTATGTTGGTTAGAACTATCAAAAATACCAGCAACAATACTAATAACACTATCAAGTGTAATTTTCGCAATAGGTATGTGTTTGGCATTAAAAATAGAACAAATAGCTGGATACTATGAATGTTCAAACTGTCATCATAAATATATTCCAACATATCAAAGTGTATTTTGGGCAAAGCACATAAATAGAACAAGAAAAATGAAATGTCCAAAATGTGGTAAAAAAACATGGAATAAAAAAATATTAAAAAAGTAGGATAACCTACTTTTTTTGTATAACTAACACAAAAAAAGTTTGACAAAACATGAAAATAGTGTATAATATAGAAACCATTTAAATGAAAGAGGGGAAAATATGGAGATTAATTTTAAAACAATAAAAGAATATTTAGAAGAAAGATATCACAGAGTAAAACAACAACAAATAGGTCACGAAGAAATGTATTTCTATTATGATTTAAGAGGAAGAGTAGCAGCTGTAGAAGAAAATAACATGATTACAATGTATTACGAGGCACCACAAGATATAGTAGAAACACCATATGGAAGACTTTCTGTATCAGTTATAGACAATTTTAAAATAGCAGAAAATGATAAAACATCGTTAATTAATGCATTATATATAACACCAATTCTATCAAATAGAAATTATATTGAAATAATAAATAATTGTATAATACAACCTGATAAAGTTTTTGAAATATATAAAAGAAGTAATCGTTTAGGAACAGTTGGAATACTTGAACAAGACGAAGAAAACAAATATCATTTAACAAACGATGATTTTGATATCGAATTCAAAAACAAAAAATTCCTAGAACCTAACTCAATAGAAAACTTTAGAATAATGGTTTTAAAAGAAATCAAAACATCAGAAGATGATAATGAGTTAGAAAAAATAAACATAGGTGAAGTATATGATTATTACTACAATTATCTTTCACGAACAATACAATCACCATTTGATTTATTACATATATTACGTCCAAAAGAATTTAAAACATATGATATGATTGAAACACCAATAGTAACAAAAACAGAACAAAAAACAACAAAAAAAGTAAAACAATATACACTAAAGTAAAAAATCAGGATTAAATCCTGTTTTTTTGTTATTTAAAAATATATTATGAGAAAAATAACTAACTTTAGAACTATCGCAAAGTCTAAACAGAATTAAACAATATAATGATTCCTTGTAAAATATAATAAATTATGATATATTATTTAATGTAAAAGAGGCGATAATATGAAAAAAAACAAAACAAATAAAATAACATGGATAATATTGATAATCATTGGATTTATCCTATTAAAATCATGCGGAAAAGAAACTAGAGAACAAGTTCATAAAAAAACAAAAAATACATTCACAATAATATCATCAACATCAACAAGCGCACTTGATGATGAAATAAAAAAATATGGAAAAGAAAACAAAATCAATATAGAAATAGAACACTATGGAGATCTAGAAATAGTAGATATACTAAATAGTAATAGCAAAGACTACGACGCAGTATGGATTTCAAACTCAATATGGCTATATATGCTAGAAAACCAAAACATAATAACAGACAGCAAATCAATAGTAATAGATCCAGTAGTAATGGCAGTAGAAAAGAAAAAAGCAGAAGAACTAGGATTTGTAGATAAAGAAATCAAAAATAAAGACATATTAGAAGCAATAAAATCAGGAAAACTAAAATATGTAATGTCATCAGTAACACAAACAAATACAGGCGCAACCGCATACCTAAACTTCCTAAATAGTTTAGCAGGGAACCCAGAAGTACTAACTAGTGACATGTTAAAAAATGATACACTTCAAAAAGACCTAAAAGAATTCTTTAAAGGAGTAGAAAGAGTATCAGGAGACGAAGACTACCTAACAGAAATGTATTTAAAAGGTAACTATAACGCAATGATAAACTACGAAAGCTCATTAATAGAACTAAACAAAAAACTAGTTAAAGAAAATAAAGAACCTCTATACTTAATATATCCAACAGATGGAGTCGCAATAAATGATATGCCATTCGCATACATAAATAACGATTCAAAAGATACTGATACAAAAGAAAAATTTAATAAAATACAAAGCTACCTAAGAAGCGATGAAATAACAAAATTATTAGAACAAAAAGGATATAGATCATGGTTTGGTGGAATAAAAAAAGATACAGACCCTAACACATTTAATAAAGAATGGGGAATAGATACAACAAAGTACCTAAAAGACATGAAATATCCAAGCAAAACAGTAATAACAGAAGCAATAAATATTTATATAGAAATGCTAAGAAAACCAACACACGTAGTATTCTGCCTAGATATATCAGGAAGCATGTCAGGCGAGGGAATGGAAGAACTACAAGAAGCAATGAACTACATATTAGACTACAATAAAGCATCCATTGACAAAATACAATTTTCAGACACAGATAAAATTACAATAATAACATTCAATGGAAAAGTAGACAAAATATATGACACAAAACTAGGAAACAATACAAAAGAAGTAATAGAAATAATAAATAACTTAGATCCAACAGGAACAACAAATATATATGATCCAAGTATAGAAGCCTTAAAAATACTAGAAAAAGACACAGACGACTACACAAAAACAGTAATACTAATGACAGATGGAGCATCCAATTCAGGTTCATTTAAAGACCTAAAAAAATACTACGAAAAAACAAATAAAACAATACCAATATATGGAATTACATTTGGAGCATCAAGAGAATCACAACTACAAGAAATAGCGGAACTAACAAACGGAAAACTATTTGATGGAAAACAAGGACTAACAAGAGCCTTCAAAGAAGTAAGGAGCTATAACTAATGAAAAATAAAGAAATAACTTCCGCAATACTTGGAAGCACATTCTTCGCAATACCATACTTAGGCCTTTCAGTTGCCTTAGCCCCATCCCTAGTAATAGGAGGATGTGCATTCCTAGCTTCAGAACTAATGTTTTCTGGGATTAAATCAAAAGAAAAACTAAAAGACACAAATAGATCACTATATCAAAAAATGATTGTTGCAAAAAAAGAAGAAAAACAAATAAAAAATCTAATACCAAAAGTAGAAAGTGAAGAAACAAAACAAAACCTAAAAGAAATAAACGAAACAATAAATAAAATACTAGAAGAAGTAGAAAAAAATCCAAAAAAAGAAAAAAGCCTAAACAACTTCTTTGACTACTACTTACCAGTACTAATAAAAATAACTACAAGATATGATGAAATAGAAAACACAAGACTTACATCACCAGACGAAAAAAAATTCATGGCAAAAGCACAAAATCTAATAAAAGACACAAATAAAGCATTCAAAACAATACTATCAAATTTATATCAAAAAGATATAATGGATACAGACGCAGACATGAAAGTATACGAACTAATGATGAAAGCAGACGGAATTGTAGAAGATAACATTATAAAGAAAGGAGAACAAGATGAAAAATAAAAAAACAATAATAGGAGTAATATTATTTATAGTATTAATTGCATCAATAATATTAATAAAATATCTAAAAGACGAAAAAGGAATAACACTATCAAAAGGACTAACAACAGTCTATGTCGCAACAGGAGGAGGAAAAGAAGACTTCCTACAAGATGAAGACATAAAAAAAATACTAGAAAAAAAATATAAACTAAACGTAGTATACGATACTTGGAGTAATGGTAAAACTATTACTAAACCACTAATAAGAGAAAGTGTTAATCTTGGAAACCAAGATATAATAAGTAAACTAAAGAATAATGAAGACGTACAAATTAATACACAAGGAGTATCAAAATATGATGCACTATTCACATCAGACCAAAGATTCTATGACTACTATAAACTAGCTCCTAATAAAGAACTAGGCGAAGCAGATAGATATACAGTACTAGAAGGAGGACTAACACTAAATACTCCAATAGTAATATATAGCTGGGGAGAAGTAGTAGATGCCCTAATTAAAGAAAAAATAGTTACAGAAACAGATGGCGTATACTATATAACAGATATGGATAAACTAATAACATATATACTAGAAGGAAAAAAATGGAAAGACATTGGACTTAACCTATATGGACAAATCAATATCGCATCAACTGACCCAGTAACATCTTCACCTGGCGCAACATATTATGGACTATTATTATCAATACTAAGTGAAGCTCAAGTAACAAATGAAAACGTTGATAAAAACCTACCAAAACTAAAAGACTTCTATACAAAATCAGGATACATGAATAATACTCCAGCAGACCTATTTGAAAGATATCTTAAAACAGGTATGGGTGGAGAACCAATGATTGTAGACTATGAAAAAAGTATAATAGACTTCGCAAATAAAACACCTGATGCATTCAATCAAGTAAAAGACGATATAAGAATATTATATCCTACACCAACAATATGGAACTCACACTGCTTTGCAGCATTTACAGAAAATGGACAACTACTATACAGTGCCCTAAACGATCCAGAAATAGGACAAATAGCTTGGGAAAAATATGGATTCAGAACAGGTGTAACAGGTGGAACATATGATGTATCAAATATCGGAATAGGAGTACCACAAACAATAACAAGTACAGTATCAAGCTTAAAAATGGATACATACAATAAATTAATAGAATATTTAAAAGGAAACTAATTCATGGATTTCAAAAAAAGAAGAACAATAATAATTATATTGGCAATAGCAGTATTAATAACTAGCATTATAGCCATAAAAAGTGTCGACAAATCAGATGAATATATGAAAAGATGTACAGAACCAACAACAGGAATAGTAATTGACTATAAAATGACAACAAATACAAAAAAACATGGTTCAGGTATAAAATACTTCCATCACATCACAACAAAATATATGGTGGATGGAAAAGAGTATCAAATAAAAGGAATATATATAGGAAAAAGAACAGATTCTGTAAAAATTGGTGACAAAATAAATATAGAATATAATCCAGATAATCCAGAAGAAATAATACCGAAATTTGCGACCGGATATTTAGCACTAGATGAAAGCCTAGATAAAAAAATAATGATAATCATACCAACAGTATTAAGTCTATCAATACTAACTGTATATTTATTTTACTGTAATAAAAAATATTACAATCCAATTAATAAAAATAATTAAGGAGTGAAATCATGAAAAAAGAAGAAACTCTAAATGAAATAAATAATGAATTAAAAACATATATAAACGAATCAAGTTTTATTTCAATGAAATGTAGAAATAAACTATTAAAAATGTTTGCAGATGAATTTAATATAAATCTAGACATATCTACATATAAAAATGTTGATTTAAAAGTATTAGAAGACTTTACAATTAGTTATAGAAATAACATATATAAACCAGATAATAATATAACTAATTTAGAAGAATTTATAAATAAATACAATTTATTCAAAGAAAAAGCAGATACCTTAATAAAAAAACGAGAAATTGACTTCAACAACAAAAGTAATATAAATAATATAAGTAACTTAATTATAGTATTATGCCTTATAATAGCGTTCATATCAATAATTATTTTAGGAATTATAGCTTTATTCTCAGGACATTATTATGATTGTATATGGTTTATAGTAGTTATAGCTCCATGGTTATTTCCTAAATTTAAAGAAAGCTTTACTAATAGATTTATAAGAGCAAAAAACTATCTAAAAAGACTTCTTGAAAGAATAAAATAAAAAAATTAATCAGTATGTTCAAAACGAATATACTGATTTTACTTTGATAAAATTAAAATTATAAAAAATACCGAAGACACAATACGCTAAATCAATTGACTAAATAAGAGAATTATAATAAAATATAATATAGATTATTAGGAGGAAATATGGAAAATTTAGAATTAAAAGTAGAAAAAAAAGTAGATGAAGAAAGCATAGAAAACTTAACAAGTGAAAAAGTAACAGAAGAAAAAATAGAAAACTCACTTAACTATGATAACCTAACAAAAGAAGAACAAAAAGCTATAGAAGAATTCAATAGTAAAATTGATGTAACAGATACAACACAAGTAATTCAATACGGAGCTGCTGCGCAAGAAAAAATCTCACAATTTTCAGATAGTATCTTAGAAGATGTTAAAACAAAAAACATAGGCCCTACAGGAGACTTACTAGCTGACTTAGTAAGCCAAATAAAAGCATTCGATAAAGATGTATCAGGTGGGAATAAAGGATTCTTCGCAAAACTATTCAGTAGTGCTAAAAAAGAAGTAGACTTTGCTATTGCTAAATACAGTAAAATAGAAAAAAACATTGATACAATAGAAAGTGGACTAGAAAAAGATAAACTACAAATGTTAAAAGATATCAGTATCTTTGATACAATGTATGAAAAAAACCTTGAATACTTCAAAGAAATATCATTATACATAATTGCTGGTGAAAGAAAACTAGAAGAACTAAGAACAAAAGTATTACCAGAATTGCAAGAACAAGCTAAAAAATCAGGAGAACAACTAGACGTACAAAAAGTAAACGATATGGAAAACATGATAAATAGATTTGAAAAGAAAATCTATGACTTAAAAACAACAAGAATCATATCAATACAAATGGCTCCACAAATTAGACTTTTACAAAATAATGAAGCAGAGCTAGTAGAAAAAATACAAAGTTCAATCACAAATACAATTCCACTATGGAAAAATCAAATGGTACTTGCTCTTGGTATAAATAACGCAAAACAAGCATTAAAAACACAACAAGACGTATCTAAATTAACAAATGAAATGTTAGTTAAAAATAGTGAAACACTAAAACAAGGATCAATAGATATAGCTGAAGAATCAGAAAAAGCAATAGTTAATATAGAAACAATTAAGAAAACAAATGCTGACTTAATTGAAACATTAGATAAAGTAATTGAGATTCATAAAAATGGAAGAATCAAGCGTCAAGAAGCAGAAAAAGAACTTGAAACAATCGAAAAAGAACTTAAAGACAAGATGCTTGAAATTCATGTAGAAAAATAATGAACGACTATTTTAAAGATATATATAAAGACTTCTTTGGAGTAGAAACACTTCAAAAAGAAGAAGAAAAAGAAATTGAAGAGAGTAGTCAAAATACAATGACTACTCTTTTCAACAAAATAAACAAACTATATATAAAAGATGAATCAAAAGAATTACTTAAAAAAATAATAGAATATATGAGAAAGTATAATGAGAAAATAGAAACAAACTATATACCATTCAATATATTAATAGAAGCAAATAATAAAGAAACAAAAGAAGAATTAATAAATATATTAGAACAATCTTCTATAAACTATAACTATATAAAAAATAATAATAAAAAACAAATATCGCTAATCAACTTAGAAAAAGATATTAACTATGATGCAGGATTCATAACACTAACAAACCTAAAAGGAATAAATAATATAGATACAAAAGATCAAACAAATTTATTTAATAACCTAGAAGAATTCCTACAAAAAGAAGAAAAAACAACAACACTAGTACTAGGAACAAAAGAAGAAATTGGAAACTTCTTCTTAGGTAGAGAAAGTATAAAAAATAAATACTTTCAATTCAATATAATAGGTATTAACCCAGATATACAAGATATATATGAATACATACTAGAAAATACAAATCTAGAAGATAATTTAAAACCAGAACTATTAGACTATATAACAAACACATATAAAAATGATGACTATGTAGAATATAGAAACAATCTAATAAAATATATATCATTTAACAAAGAAATACCTAAACTAGAAGAAAAGAAAACACTAGACGAAATATTCAAAGACCTAAACGAACTAGTAGGACTAGAAAAAGTAAAAAAAGTATTATATGACTTAGTAGATGTAATAAACTTAAAAGAAAAAGCAAAAGACCTAACAATAAAAGATATGAACCTTCATATGGTTTTCCTAGGTAATCCAGGAACAGGAAAAACAACAATCGCAAGAATTATATCAAATATTTTATATAACTTAGGATATATAAAAGAAAATAAATTAATAGAAGTATCTTCAAAAGATCTAGTTGGACAATATGTAGGTCAAACAGCTCCAAAAACAATGGATGTAATAAATAAAAGTTTGAATGGAGTGTTATTCATTGATGAAGCATATACATTAGCAGTAAAAGGTGAGTCTTCATATAATGCAGAAGCAATCGCTACACTAATACAAGCCATGGAAAACTATAGAGATAAATTAGTAGTAATATTCGCAGGATACACTAAAGAAATGCAAGACTTTCTAAACTCAAATTCAGGAATAACATCAAGAATTGGATACACACTAGAATTTGATGACTATAAAACAGAAGAACTAATAAAAATATTTAATAACTTCGCAACAAAAAATGGATTTATAGTAAGTGATGACGCAATTAAATATTTAGAAGAAGTAATAAATGAAAACAGAAACACTAAAAACTTTGGTAACGCTAGATTTGTAAGAAACATATATGAAAAAACAGTAATAAAACACGCAACAAATGTAAAAGATAAAAAACAAAACAAAATACTTAAAACACTAACAAAAGAAGATATAAGTATAGAAAATTTAAATTTAAACTAAAAAAGTACTTAAAAAAAGTGCTTTTTTAATAGTTAAATGTTTAAAAATAAAAAAACAACCCACAATAATTATGGGAGGAATAATATGACACAAAAAGAACTACTATACGTAGAAGATGCAATTGGACATGAAGGTAATATAATAACAATATTACAAGAGACAATAAAAAATACACAAGATGAAAGAATAACAAACTTTTTACAAACAGAACTAAGTGAACATGTAAAAACAAAAGAAAAATTAATAAGAAAACTGGAGGAAAAATCAAATGTCTGATCAATTATTAATGGATAACTATTTACTAGTTTTAAAAAGTACAGTAGAAGTATATGTTCACGGAACACTAGAAAGTTCAAATCAAGATATTAGAGAATTACTAAAAGAGTGCCTATCTGACACATTGACACATCAAGCAAACACATACGATGAAATGACAAAATACGGTTGGTACAAAATAAAAAATGTAGAACAAACTACAATAAAAGAAACACTATCAAACGTAACAAACAGTTAAGAGATAAAATCTCTTTTTTTTATCAAAAAAATATGCTATAATCATTTTAGGAGGTAAGAATATGTTTGGAATGAGTTTAAGTGCACTTATAACAAGTATAATAATAGGTGCAATTGCAGGATGGATTGCCAGCAAAATTATGGGAAGCAAAGGTGGACTTCTAAGAAACATCATTATTGGTATAATAGGTGGATTCTTAGGACCAGTAATTCTTGGAATATTTGGAATTTCAGGATCAGGAATAATTGGAACAATACTAGTATCAGTAGTAGGTTCATGTGCACTAATATTAATCGGAAAATTATTATTTAAATAAGAATCGAAAGATTCTTTTTCAGTAGGGAGTATATATGGAAGAATTACAATTAAAAATAGAAGAACTAAATAAAAGAATAGAATACTTAGAAAAACAAGAAAACAAAAGAATAAAAAAAAGAAATATACAAATCGCACTAAAAATAATCAAAGTAATAGTAATACTAGCAATAATATGTGTAGTATATACAAAAGTAAATAATACAATAATAAAACCAACAAAAGAAAAAATCGACTTTGTAGAAGAAAAAATAACTGTAGTAGATGAAAAAGTAGATAAAGTAGAAGACTTTGTAAAAGATAAAGTTGACTCAATAAAAGGTCTAAACCCATTTAAAAAAGACTAAAAAAAGGATAAAACTTATCCTAAAGCAATATCCAAAATCATCATAACAGAAAAACCAATTAAGGTAAATAGGGCCATAAGGTCCTTTTTTTTATTAGTTTGACTCTCAGGAATTAATTCCTCAACTACCACATAAATCATAGCACCAGCAGCAAACGATAACAAAAATGGCAACAAAACTCTAATCTTTATAACTAGTATCGCACCAATAACCCCAGCAATAGGCTCAACAATACCACTTAATTGACCTAAAAAGAAAGACTTATTTAAACTAAAACCTTCACGTCTTAAAGGCATACTAACAGCAGTACCTTCAGGAAAATTCTGTAAACCAATACCAAGAGCCAAAGTCCATGCAGCAGCAAGCGTAGCACCTTCAATACCATAAACAACACTACCAAATGCAACACCAACAGCCATACCCTCAGGAATATTGTGAAGAGTAATAGAAGAAATAAGCATAAAACACCTCTTCATATTCTCATGAGGAGTAAGATTACCTTTAACAGGATTTCTTTTTAAATAAATATCATAAACCTTATCACCAATAAATAATAAAACACCACCTAAAAAGAAACCAATAAAAACAACAAGCCATGGAATTAAACCAAGACTAAGAGACATATCAATAGCAGGAGAAATAAGAGAAAAAAACGAAGCAGCAATCATAACACCACCAGCAAACCCTAACATTCCATCCATCAAAGTCTTATTAATCTTCTTAAAAAAATAAACTAAAGCCGCACCCAAAGCAGTAATACTCCAAGTAAAAATAGTCGCAATTAATGCCTGAACAATAGGATCAAGCGATAAAATCTTATTCATATAATCCTCCTATACTATAACAAGATATGAAAAACAATTAATAATGTATAGGCGTTAACACAAAATATTTTAGCACTCATACTTGACAAGTGCTAAAATAAGTGATATACTTATAGCGTAGTAAGAAAACTACAGGTATTAAGATTATATCAGTCGTAATACAATTTAGAAAGGAAGATGATTTATATGATGTTAGTACCAAGAAGAAATTTTGATTTGTTTGATGAATTTTTCGATGATAACTTCTTCAATAAAAAAGAAAAAAACTTAATGAAAACAGACATTAAAGAAAAGAAAGACAGATACACAATAGAAATGGACTTACCTGGATTTGAAAAAGAAAACATTAAACTAGAATTAAATAATGGATACTTAACAATAACAGGTAAACAAGAAAACAAAATAGACGAAGAAGAAGAAAAATACGTACACAAAGAAAGATTCTATGGAGAATGCACAAGATCATTCTTTGTAGGAGACAATATCAAAGAAGAAGATATCGATGCAGAATTTAAAAACGGTACATTAAAAATTGATATACCTAAAAAAGAAGAACAAAAAGAAATTGAAGAAACAAAACAAATTGAAATTAAGTAGTAAAACCAAAAGTAGAGAAATCTACTTTTTTTTTAAAACTAAAAATGATATACTTAATACGGTGATAATATGATATGTCCAAGATGCAATATAGAACTTGATAAAGGTATATGTCTAAAATGTGGATACATGGATAATGGGGAACAAATAGAACAATTTAAAAAAGAAAGCAAATACGATAACATAAGAATTTATAATGAAGAATTTGATGAAATGAATACAAATCAAAAAAGATATCTTAATTTAATACTAGGACCACTTTACTTCTCATATAGAAACCATCTATTAATAGGAACAGTAATATCAATAATATCTTTATTAATATTCAAACTAGAACTAAAACTAACAAATTATTTATTAAATATAGGTTCCCTTTGCACACTACTTGCCTTCTTCAATGCTACATTCTACATATTTATAAATAGAGTACTCTATATGTCATTCTCAAACGTAATATGCATAAAACTAGATAACATAAAAATCAAAATAAAAATGTTAAACAAAAACTATATAGAAAAACTAGTAAGACATAAATCAAAATCAATACTATCACTAATACTACAAATTATAATAATAATAGAAATAATAATGATATTTATAGTAAAAAAATAGAAATGTTAACATCAGTTGACAAATTTCCAATCAAAATTGGTAGAACGCAACTGAAAAAAAATATAAAATTTTTGTGTGAGGTGAAGAAAATGAATATAGGAGAAAAACTATATGAACTAAGAAAGGAAAAACATTTGTCACAAGAAGAAGTGGCAGAAAAACTAGATGTAACTAGACAAACAATATCTAAATGGGAGACAAATCAGTCAACTCCAGACTTTGACAAAATTAAACCATTATGCGAACTATATGGAATAACAGCAGATGAACTACTAACAGGAGAAAAAAAAGAACAAGAAAAAGAAGAACAACCAATGAATGAACAAACAATAAAACAAAAAAGAGCACAAGGAATATCACTAGGAGTATTACTATACTTTGTAGCTTTAGTATGGATAATGATATCAATACCAGTATTATTCATGAATCCAGTACTAGCAGCCGCAATATTTATACTATTATGTGGTATCGCAACATTTATAATCATATATACATGTATTGTATATAGAATAGAAAAAATAGCAGAAGAAAAAGAAAAAAATCCAATAATAAAAAGAATAAACAATATAATAGACATACTATGTCTTACTATATACCTAATATTAAGTTTCAAAACAATGGCATGGCATATAACATGGATAATATTTATAATATGTGGACTATTAAAAGAAATAGTAAAACTAATATTTGAAGTAAAAGGAGAAAAAAATGAAGAATAAACCAATAATAATTTTAATAATATTATTAACGTTAATAATACTTGGACTAATAGGACTAATGACTGTAGTAATAAACTATAAAGGAAGATTTAATATAAATAAAATTACACAAAGAATAGAAGAATTACAAGTAGAAGAAACATACAAAAATGAATTCGATAAAATAAATATAAACTCAGATGCAGCAGATATAGAAATAAAACAATCACAAGATGAAAAAATATATCTAAAAATATACTCAGAAAAAGAACATTATAAAGTAGAAAATAATGAAATAGAACTAAATATAGAGATAAAACAAAAAAAATGTGGAGTATTCTGCATAAATAATAAAATATCAAAAGTAGAACTATACCTACCAGAAAACTATGAAAAAGAAATAAATATAGAAAACAACTATGGAGATATAAAAATAGAATCATTTGAAAAAGCAAATCTAAACATACAAGAAGACGCAGGAGATATAAATCTAGAAAAAGCTAGTATTGCAGATATTAAAAATAACTATGGAGACATAAAAATAAACGAAATAAATAAAGGAACAATAAAAGCATCAGCAGGAGACATAGAAATAAATAAAGTAAATAATATTGACATAAAAAACAACTATGGAGATACAAAAATAAACGAAATAAATGAATATGTAAAAATTGATGCTGATGCAGGAGACGTAAAAATAAATACATTAAACATAACAAAAAACTCAAGCATAGAAATAAACGCAGGAGATATAAAAATAAATCAAACAAACGATATATATATAGACGCTGAAACAGACTTAGGAGAAACAAAAATAAATAACAACAACAATAAAGCAGAAATAACACTAAAAATAGAAAACAACTTAGGAGATATTAAAGTAAATTAGACAGATAAAAATCTGTCTTTTATGTTATAATGAATATGGTGATATCATGATATACTATCTTATAACAATAAATATAATTACATTTATAATATATGGAATAGATAAATATAAATCAATAAAACATAAATATAGAATAAGTGAAAATACACTAATTATTCTAGCACTAATAGGAGGAGCACTAGGAGCATTTCTAGGAATGATTTCATTTCACCATAAAACAAAAAAGAAAAAATTCATAATAATACCTATAATAATGCTAATTTGGGTTTACATTTTAATAAATTTTTAAAATGCAACCATAAGTTGATAGAAAAAAGAAACAAATTAAACTAAAATTTTAACTGTGAAAAGGAGGAGTAATCAAATGAAATTTGGCGACAATTTAAGAAACTTAAGAAAATCAAAAAAACTATCCCAAGAAGAACTAAGTGAGAAAGTGGGTGTATCAAGACAATCAATATCAAAATGGGAATCGGGTGCTGCATATCCAGAAATGAATAACATGCTAATACTATGTAAAATATTCAACTGTAGAATAAATGATCTATTAAGTGAAAAAATTGAAGACTTTAATTCATTTGATGAAGAAGTTAAAATGAATGTAGTTAAATTTGAAAGCGAAAAACAAAAGAAAGTAAAAACACTTACAAAAATATTATCATTAATAGGTAAAATATCAGGAATAGTAGTCAAAGTAGCAATTCCATTTGTAATACTATCAATGATTATAATGCCTATATTATTATCTAATATTGATATAAAAGACAACAATATTATTTCAAAAAATAATAATATTCAAATAGTAGAACACAACAATAGAATAAATATCACATATAAAGGACACACAGCAGTAACTGATATAGAAAACAAAGACATAGAAGACTTGAAACTTGTATTAAAAGACAATAAAGCATTATCAATAACAAAACTAGAAATAGGATTCACGCTACTTCTAGCATTCCTAATAATACTATCAATGCTATTAAAACACCTAGAACAACTATTCGAAAACATCAATAAAGGAGACACACCATTTACACTAATTAATGTAAATCATATAAAGAAAATGTCATACTATATGATTATATGTATTATATTATCAGGATTAGGAGAAGGAATACTAAATAGTGCATTAAGAGATGAAGTATCATTTGGACTAGAAATGTTTGATATAGTAGAAATACTATTCTTATACGTATTATCATATATATTTGAATATGGATACGAAATACAAAAAGACTCAAATGGAAAGATGTATGGTGAAGAAAATGAATAAACAAAAATTTATAAAAACAATAAAAGAAAACCTAAATACATCTGAAGCACAAGCAAATATAATAAATAACATTATAGAATCAAATAATATATTTAGTAAAAAAAATAAAGATAAAATAATAAATGATTTTATAGAACAACTAAACATAGATAAAGAAAAAGCAGAAAACATCTATGAAACATCATTGAATATTATAACAAACACAATTAAAAACAAAATAAAACATCCATTCAAAAAAGAACAGATTTAAGTATCTGTTTTCTTTATATTATGTTAAAATAAATTAGGAGGAATAACTATGAGAATGAATAAAGAAGAATTATTAAAACTACTAGAATCACTTAAAATCAACAAAGAAGAATTCTGGATACTATCAAGTAGCGCACTTGTACTAAGAAACTTATTTCCTGATGCAGGAGACTTAGATATCGCAGTAACTGATATAGGACTAGAAGAGCTAAAACAAAACTATAACTTAAAGCAAAAAGAAAACGGCTGGTATATAGTAAATGACAAAGTCGAATGCGTATGTGATGGAAAAAAAGAAAAACTAAAATACCAACCAGAATTAGTAGAAAACTACTATGTACAAAACCTACAAGAATACTATGAGTATCTATTAAGTAGTAATAGAGAAAAAGATAAATTAAGAATAAGTATAGTAAAAGAAGAACTAAAAAAAAATAAGTTGAAAAAAATAATAAAAAATGTTAATATTAATATGTAATAGAAATAAAACTATTATAAAGTAAATTCAAAGGAGAAAAATATGGATAATAAAAATATAAACACAATAACAGAAGAAGAAAGAGAATTGATACAAGGAAGCGCTAGAGAAAAAAATAATATATATATAGTAGAAAAACAATTCAAAAAAAATATAACAGAAATGATGAAAACAATCTTTAAAAATAAAGAAACAATTCAAAATTTTAATGAATTAAATAACAGTGAAAATGTTGAATTTGAATTAGTAACAAAAGAAAACTGTCCGCAAAGACAGATAACAGAGGAAGAATTTGATGCAGTTAAAGATACCTACAAAAATGAAAAAAATGTATTTTTTAAAGCATTCTTATCAAATATTATATTTGAAATAGTATTCGTGGCATTCCTTATATTTTACATTGTAACATTTAAAGCAGAAAAAACACTTTTGATTTCATTGATATTGTTAGGAACAGTAATTTGTACATTTATACCAATGTTTATATTATTAAAATCACACATAAAAGAAGAAAAATCAAAAATAATATATAAAAACTCAAAAATATCAGTTGGAAATGTAATTCAATTTAGATATGTGCCATCTAAATCTTCAAAAATGTCAGCAGTATCATACTATATTGATGTAGCATTTTATGATGAAAAAAAATATGTTAAAAGAATATTATGTTCAAAAAAAATTTATGACATGTTATCACTTGATTCAAAAGTTATAATACATAACTCAAGAATATATGTATATGATAAGAATAATAATATAACATGCTAAACAGGGTTCTTTGTCAAGTAGTGTTGGTGACGTCTAAAACTAATGATAAAATGAACTGTATAAGAGGGTCAAAAATTGACCTTCTTTTAGTTTGCTTTAATAGGATTTAATAATCCTTTAATAAG
>Ga0129307_1000749_pt1 | contig 45349 bp, 52 predicted proteins | sample P1105metagenome_FD_94437 | JGI IMG/M metagenome (GOLD analysis project Ga0129307, IMG submission 94437) | Capybara group fecal microbial communities from Wisconsin, USA - P1105 metagenome | ecosystem: Host-associated > Mammals > Digestive system > Large intestine > Fecal | place: USA: Wisconsin...
GTTGAGCCATTGTGTTCTACCTCCGGTTAATTTGATTGTGGTGATTTAATTATACCTAAAGGTGAGCCTTTGGCTCTATAAAATTTTTAATTATTCAATTTACACCATTATACGGACATTACTGTTTCGGGAAAAATTAGGAGGACAAAACATTGAGTAAAGACAACGTAATCATTCGTTTAGAAAGAAAAGAAGAAAGAAGAGGGAAAACTGGTTGGTCAGAACATGTTTATGAGAACGATGATTGTATGTGACGATGGAAGAACGGTTCCGGTACTGACCATGGGACCTATCGGAATTACGCCGGAATTAAAGCGGAAAGGGTATGGAAAAACAGGTTCGCCACTGGGGAAAATATTTCTGCCGCTTTTGGTGACCCGGTACTTTAGATGAAGGGAATGCTTCTTTCATGTGTTATAATACGTTAAGAGAATTGTAATAGGAGAAGGAATAATTGAGAGAAATCAGAGCAAGAGTTATTTTACAGGAAAAAGGGTTATACACTTTAAGCTACGAAGGGCAGGAGAAGAAAGCGGCAGTATCCGGAAAGTTCCGGTACGAAACAGCCACAGTGTCGGAATACCCTACGGTAGGAGATTATGTTGTGGCAAGCTGGCCGGAGGATAATAGCAATGCGGTCATTAGCACGGTTTTTCCGCGGAAAAGTGTGTTTTTAAGGAAGGCAGCAGGGGGAAGCCATCAGGAACAGGTGGTGGCAGCAAATGTGGATACGGTATTTTTGTGTATGTCCTTAAACAAGAATTTTAACGTAAGAAGATTGGAACGGTACATTGCCATCTCTTGGAACAGCGGCGCTACGCCGGTAGTTGTGCTTACGAAGGCAGATTTATGTGAGGATATTTTGAGTAAGGTCGCAGAAGTAGAAGCTGTGGCGCCGGGAGTGGATATCCTTACCACCTCCTCCCTGAAAGGAGAGTTTAAGGAAGTGAAGGAGTATCTTGCACCGGGTAAAACGGTAGCCTTTATGGGCTCTTCCGGTGTGGGAAAATCAACATTGATTAATAAAATTTTAGGAGCAGACAGTCTACGCACTTCGGATGTTAGAGCTGATGATGACAGAGGAAGACATACCACAACCCACCGGGAGCTGGTAGAACTGGAAAATGGCGCTTTTGTTATTGATACACCGGGAATGCGGGAGCTTGGTATGTGGGACAGCGACGAGGGAATCAGTGAAGCTTTTGCGGAGATTGAGGAATTGGCGTTGCAGTGTAAGTTTTCTGACTGCAGCCACAACACCGAGCCGGGATGTGCCATTAAGGCAGCGCTAAAAGACGGGACCTTATTGGAGGAACGCTTTAAGGCATATCTGAAATTAAAAACGGAGAATGCCTATGCCGCCGGGGATAGTGCATATTTGCAGGCTAAGAAGGAGAAGTTTAAGAAGATTGCGCTGGCGAATAAGAGGCGGTAAAAAGAGTGGAGGTAGCCAATGAATGTGCCGATATAAAAGGTGATGTTACTAAATTATCGTTTCGGCAAAAGGGGGCTAATCTGTGAAAATCGCGAATAATATGGGAGGAATCCAATTTCAGTATGTAAAAAACACAACCGGGAAAAAGCAAAAGTGGAAAATGACAGAGGAATTGACGGACAAAGTCAAGATGCTGGCAAAACAGGATGCATATTCGGATAATCCGGTTTATATGGGGGAGGGCTATTTGAAGCTTTTGGATGGAGAGCGGGCAAAGGTTGCACCGAACCGGGAATTAATAAAATCCAAAGTAACCATGATGTTGAATCAAGTGAGAACAGAGCAAGACTGTGAAAATGAAGAGGAAGAGCTTGATTTGTTGAGCTTGCTACTGGGATTACCGTATACAGCAAAAGTTGATGGTATCTCTTTTGGAAAATGTATACATATCTTTGATGAAAACGGAGATGAAATTCTGTGTTATACACCCACATCGGGATGGCATGAATGGCCAACGAAGGAAGAACAGGTGTTAGATCAGGTAATGACAAAGACGTATTACATGGAATATTGTGAATCGAGACAGGAATATAAACGTATGTGTAAAGACGAGAAGGTAGGCGTTACGGAAACAGGATGCTTGCTCGAGGATACGGTTTTTCTGAGGAAGCGGGAAGTTATATTGGAAACGTATTATTGGGCAGGGAATCAAAGAGAAATGGCTGAGGAATCACTAACGCAGGTGGTGGGTTAGTGAAAGAAAAGAAGGGGCAATGAGCTGAGACGTCATATTTTATCATCAACCTTGATATTTTCAGGGATAAAGCCCATACTAGAAACAAGAATAAGTTGAATGGATGGTACAGAAATAAAAGCTATGAACAAGGAAGAACTATATAAAAAATATACAGCAATTTGCAAAAAATATGGTGTGACTGTCAACATAGAGTTTGTTACCGGGGAGAAAGAAGCGCAGGCGATAGAGGGCAATACAATCAGGCTGAATACGGATAAAATTTCGGAGGCGGATTTGGAAGATTATATAGCCTATAATGTTAGAAAATTACTGCTTCCGCACTTGGTATTATCCACGGACCGCCTAACCATAAGAAGATTTCAGACGTCAGATGCAAAGGATTGTTTTGCATTTTTAAGCGACAAGGAAACCTGCTATTCTGATGGCGGCTATGAGCCTTTTTACGAAATGAATGAAGCCTATAATAGCTTAATGGATAAATTTGCCGAGCAAGAAATGCGGAAAATGGTGGTATTGAAGGATACAGGAAAGGTCATTGGTACCATTCATTTAATGGAGGTAGATGACCGGGCAGTTGAGGCTCTTGAGATTGGTTATGTGATTGCGCCGGAGTATCAGAGGAAGGGGTATGCCTATGAGGCGGTAGCGGCGATTTTGAATTGCCTGCTGCAAGAACTGCATCTGGATATGGTGATTGGTGGCGCGGTTGAGAGTAACCGGGCATCCATAGGATTGTTGGAGAAGTTGGGATTTCAGTACGAGGGACGAAAGACTAAGGCGTTTTATCATCCGGAGTTAGGGGTAATTGATTTGCAGTATTATGTGAAAGAAAGATAACGGAGGAGATTTCAGATGAAAAGACTAATCGTTTACTATTCCCTGGAAGGAAATACTCAATTAATGGCAGAGGATATGGCCCGTATTTTGGGGGCGGATTTACTTAGATTGGAACCGGAAAAAGCTTATGCAGATAAGGGGGCCGCAAAGTTTTTCTGGGGTGGAAAAAGCGCGGTGATGAAAGAAAAACCGAGACTGAAACCTTATCATGTGAATGTGTCTGAATATGATGAAATCATTATCGGATTTCCGGTGTGGGCAAGCACCTTTGCGCCGCCAATCCGTACCTTTGTGCATGAGAATAAAAGCGTGCTTAAAAGAAAAAGAATTGCGGCTTATGCCTGTCAAGCAGGAAGCGGAGCGGAGAAAGCATTTGAGAAGCTGAAGAATTTCATGGAAATAGAAGATTTTGTAGCAACGGAGGTTTTTATCGATCCGAAGACAAAGCCTTCCGATGAAAACGTGGAAAAGAGGGATGATTTTTGCAGGCAATTGTAACCAGAGATTTAACCAAGTTTTATGGCAAAGCCAGAGGCATTACCAACTTAAATCTTTCTGTGGAAGAAGGGGAGTGTTTTGGTTTTATTGGACCCAATGGTGCAGGAAAATCCACCACCATCCGAACCTTGCTGGGGTTGATTAAGAAAACCTCCGGAGAGGCGAAGGTGCTGGGACGGGACATTGAAAAAGAGAAAACCGCAATTTTGCAGGAGGTGGGGTACCTGCCGGCGGAAGCGGTTTTTTATTCCGGAATGAAGGTCAGGGACATAATCAAATTGTCTGCCGACCTTAGAAAGAAGGATTGCAGTGCAGAGGCAAGGGTGTTGTGCGACCGGCTGCAGTTGGATGTGACAAGGAAGGTGGAGGAGCTTTCTTTTGGAAACCGAAAGAAAGTCGCCATTGTGTGTGCATTGCAAAGTAATCCATCCTTGTTGATTCTGGACGAACCCACCGGAGGTTTGGATCCTTTGATGCAAAAGGAATTTTTTGATATTGTGCGGGAGCGGAACGAAAAGGGAACCACGGTTTTTCTTTCCAGTCATATTTTATCGGAAGTACAGCAAAACTGCGGACGGGCAGCCATTATCCGGGAGGGTGAAGTGATTGCCTGCGATAGTGTGGAAGCCCTTGCCAAAACCAATGCCAAACGGATTTCGGTCTCCGGAAGCTTTGATTTGACGGGACTTACGGGAATCAAGGATTTAAAAACCGGAGAGCAGACGGCAAGCTTTTTGTATAACGGCGACATGAGCGCCTTATTGAAACGGCTGGCGGAAGGAAATGTGCAGGATTTGGGGGTATCGGAACCGAACCTGGAGGAAATTTTCCTGCATTTCTACGAAAAGGGGGGAAAGCAGGCATGACCATAGTAAAACAGGAATTGAAAAGAGGCAGACTTGCTTTTCTGATCTGGACCGGTGCCATTGGCTTTATGCTGGCGGTTTGCGTGTTCCTATATCTGGAAATGAAGGGGGAGATGGAGGAAATCAGCGATACGTTTTCTTCCATGGGCTCTTTTACGGCGGCTTTTGGGATGGATAAATTAAATTTTGGAACGCTGCTGGGTTATTACGCCATTGAGTGCGGCAATGTGCTGGGACTGGGCGGTGCCATGTTTGCGGCACTGACTGCGGCAGGTATGTTGTGTAAAGAGGAAAAAGAGAAAACCGCAGAATTTTTGCTGACCCATCCGGTTAGCCGTAGACGTATTATTACGGAGAAGCTGTGCGGATTGCTGTTTCAGGTTGTGGCGTTGAATCTGGTGATTTATCTGCTTGTGATAGGTTCTATGACAGCCATCGGAGAAGATATTCCATGGAAAGAGCTGAATCTGCTGCACCTTGCGTATTTTCTGTTACAGGTGGAGCTTTCCGGAATCTGTTTCGGAATCTCTGCATTTTTGCGAAAAGGAAGCATCGGAATCGGTCTTGGTATTGCCGGAATTATGTATCTTCTCAATATTATTGCCAACATTGCGGAGTCGGTGGATTTTTTGAAAAACATCACACCCTTTGGCTATTGTGATGGTGCGGCCATTGTGACGGATGGCACCTTGGACGGCGGGAAAATAGCCGTCGGCATGGTATTTTGCATCATCGGCATAGCGGCGGCTTATGGAAACTATGAGAAAAAAGATATTCAATAAAGTGAAAAACAGACCCAAATCCGTGTGATTTCGGTCTGTTTCTTTTTTTGTGTTATGCTGCTAAATGTAGAGGAAAGGACGTTGGAGGTGTATTTTTGAAATTATCCAGATTAGGAGGACAAAACGTTGAATAAAGAGAATGTAATTATTCGTTTAGAAAGAAAAGAAGAACAAAGAGAAACGGAAAATCTGGTAAGAGAGGCATTTTGGAATGTATACAAACCGGGATGCAGCGAGCACTACGTGCTTCACGTACTTCGGGAGGATCCGGCCTTCATTCCGGAATTGAATTACGTGATGGAGGAAGAGGGAAGACTGATTGGTCAGAACATGTTTATGAGAACCATTATTGAATGTGACGATGGAAGAACGGTTCCGGTTTTGACCATGGGGCCCATTGGAATTACGCCGGAATTAAAGCGAAAAGGTTATGGAAAAGCCATTTTGGATTATACCCTGGAAAAAGCGAAAGAAATGGGCTTTGGCGCTGTTTTGTTTGAAGGTAATATCCTATTTTACGGAAAAAGCGGCTTTACTTACGCCAGAGAGTTTGGTATTCGCTATCATGATTTGCCGGAAGGGGCGGACGACTCCTTTTTCCTTTGCAAGGAGCTGATTCCGGGATATCTTGAGGAGGTTACCGGTGTATATCAGACTCCGAAGGGGTATTACGTAAAGGACGAAGAGGTAGAAGAATTTGACAAACAGTTCCCGGCAAAAGAAAAATTAAAGCTTCCGGGACAGTTATGGTAGGAAGGGGAAAAACATGAAAAAGGGAAAGAGTATTTTGTTTTGGGGCATGGCGTCCCTAATCATTTTTGTCATCTGGACAGTGTTAATTCAGGTGGTGGATGTGCAGCCTTTGGGACAAAAGGGAACCAACATCGGTTTCGCCGTATTCAACACCCGGTTTCATCAAATGACGGGAACCAATATGACTTTATATACCGTCACGGACTGGCTGGGGTTGGTACCCATGGGTGTGTGCATGATATTTGCAATTGTGGGATTGTCCCAATGGATTCGTCGAAGAAGTATTGTAAAAGTAGATAAGGATATTTTGATTCTGGGAATGTATTATGTGGTTGTGATTTTGGGATATTTGATATTCGAAATGATTCCAATTAACTATCGCCCCATTCCAATTGACGGAATCATGGAGGCATCCTATCCTTCCTCCACAACACTGCTGGTTTTAAGCGTGATGCCAACTTTGATGGAGCAAGGGCATCGCAGGATAAAAGCGACAGCACTACGTTATGGAGTGGATGTTTTTGCAATTCTGTTTTCGGTCTTTATGGTCATTGGAAGACTGATTTCCGGAGTACACTGGTTTACAGATATTGCAGGAGCGATATTATTAAGCGCCGGATTATTTGGAATATATAAAGCGGCGGTGGTTTTCATTACAAAAGAAGGGAAGGCATAGAAAATGAAGCAGACAACATGTTTTACGAGACGGTTAAAAATTTACACCACAACCAAGGAGCAGATGGAAGGTGTTATTGCGGCGGAAACGGATCCGGAAATGAAGAAGGCCTACGGCGAAATGCTGGAGGGCTGCTTGCAGGAACCGGAGAAATGGGAATGGTACGCTATGTGGAAAATCGAACTTCTTAACGGAACACCAATCGGAGATATGTGTTTTAAGGGATTGGATGAGAAAGGACTTCCGGAAATCGGCTATGGAATTGATGAAGAATATCAGGGTCATGGATATGCCACAGAGGCGGTAAAAGCGGCTGTGAAGTGGGCATTTTCCAAACCGGAGGTAAATGCAGTGGAAGCCGAGACAGATCCGGATAATATAGCGTCCCAGAAAGTTTTGGAAAAATGCGGATTTCAACCAAACGGCGAAATGGGAGAGGAAGGCCCGCGATTTGTAGTAAGCCGATAAAAAGAATTCGTGAACTGGAGGGAAAACAATGATAAAAACACTTGCGATAATCGGAATTATGGGCGGCCTTTTATGTGCGACAGCAGATTTGTTACTGGACATCAAAGGGTCGAACAATAAGAAAATCGGAAAAACGGGAATGATAGAAAGTGCATGGATGAACATGGCTCACTGGCGCTTTGTCTGGTCAGATATTCTTGCCATGTTTGCGGTTCCCATGTATTCCTGTGGATTTATTTCCCTGATGCTGGTGCTGGCAAAGGAACATCAGACCTTGGCAACCATTCTTACGGTGATTTTCTTATGCGGAGCCATGGGTGGATTTATGATTCATACATTTTTGTGCTTGCAGCCTACCATTTATCAGCGAATCATGGAAAAAGAAGATTTGGCGCTGGCGCAAAAAGTGATTACCTCTATTTTTAAACAGATTTACGTGCCTTTTTTTACCTTGTATGCCATGCTGGTAATTATTCCGGCTATTGTGGTGATGGTGCTGATTGCTATAGGAATGTTGGATGCACCCCTTTGGTGTATGCTTTTAAATCCGCTGGTAATCCAGATTATTGGATTACTGTTCCGGGCAACGAAGCTTGACATCTTCATTGATGCTCCAAGTTGCTGTGCTGCCAGTCTCGGTCTTGCAACCTATGGAATCATAACCTTGATGCTTTTATAGACATGTGGGGTAGCAAAAAATAATGGAAAATGGTAAGATAAGTCCGAAAGGAGAATAAAATATATGCTTAAGATAGAACATTTAACCAAGTGTTACGGGGAGAAGAAGGCAGTGGACGATTTGTCCATTCATATTCAAAAAGGAGAGATTTAGGGTTTCATCGGACATAACGGTGCCGGAAAAACCACAACCTTAAAAAGTGTGGTGGGTATCCAGCAGTTTGATGAAGGAACCATTACCGTTTGCGGTGAATCTATAGTGGATGCACCTCTTTCCTGCAAAAAGAAAATCGCGTACATACCGGACAACCCGGATTTATATGAATTTATGAGCGGTATCAAATATCTGAATTTTGTAGCAGATATTTTTGCTGTACCAAGAAAGGAAAGAGAAGAGCGGATTAAGAAGTATGCCGATTTGTTTGAAATTACAGGGGATTTGGCGCAGCCTATTTCCGCCTATTCTCATGGAATGAAGCAGAAGCTGGCCATTGTGTCCGCATGGCTTCATGCACCGGAACTTATTATCATGGACGAACCGTTCGTGGGCTTAGATCCCAAGGCGGCACATTTGTTAAAAGAGATGATGAGGGAACATTGTGATAATGGCGGAGCAATCTTTTTCTCTACCCATGTATTGGAAGTGGCAGAAAAGCTTTGCGACAAGGTTGCCATTATTAAACAGGGACAGCTTATTAAAGCCGGAACCATGGAGGAAGTGAAGGGAGATCATTCCTTAGAGGATGTCTTCCTGGAAATGGAGGCGGAATAATGCTGAAGACCTTATTGAAAAAACAATTAGGGGAAGTATTTAAGGGATATTTTTACAACGCAAAGAAGAACAAAATGCGTTCCAAATTCGCCGTTGCCTTATGGATTTTGTTCTTTGTAGCCATCATGGTTGGTATGTTAGGCGGCATGTTTGGCTTTCTGGCATACAGTCTTTGCGATAGCCTTCTTGCGGCAAATGTAGGCTGGCTTTACTTTATGATTATGAGTGGCATAGCCATTGTGTTGGGAGCCTTCGGAAGTGTGTTTAACACCTATTCCGGATTGTATCTGGCAAAGGATAATGATTTGTTGCTATCCATGCCTGTACCGGTGAATATTATTATTGCCTCCCGACTTTTAAACGTATATCTGTTGGGAACCATGTATGCGGCTACTGTGGTTTTGCCGGCATTGATTGTATATTGGTACTTCGCGGGAATTACTGCAGCCAGAGTGATTTGCGGCATTGCACTGTTTCTTGTAATTTCGGTGATTGTGCTATTGCTTTCCTGTATTCTTGGATGGGTAGTGGCAAAAATCAGCTTAAAGTTAAAAAACAAGAGCATCGTTACCGTACTTACTTCATTGGTATTTATCGGCGGATACTATTTCCTGTACTTTAAAGCCAGCGATCTGATTCGGGACGTGGCTATAAATGCAGTATTTTATGGTGAGAAGATTAAGGGTGTAGCCTACGGATTATATCTTTTCGGCAGAATCGGAGAAGGAGATGCGTTGGCAACTCTGGTATTTTGCGTAGCATCGGTGGTATTGACGATTTTAACATGGATTGTACTGGAACGTAGCTTTTTAAAGATTGCTACTTCCACCGGCAAAACCACAAAGGTGAAGTATGTTGCCAAATCCGTAAAGGAAAAAAGCATATTCGGCGCGCTTTTGGCAAAAGAATTGGGAAGATTTACAGCAAGCGCCAACTATATGTTAAACTGCGGCTTGGGAATTTTACTGATTCCTGCCTGCGGAGTGTTGTTACTGGTAAAGGGTAAAGCATTTTTGGCGCTTTTAAGCAATTTCCTTGGTGGCTATGAGGATGCCGCGATAATACTCATCATCACCGGACTTTGTACCTTAACATCCATGATTGATACGGCGGTTCCGGCAGTTTCTTTGGAAGGAAAAAGCATTTGGATTCCACAGTCCATGCCAATTGAGCCGAAGACTGTTCTTAGGGTAAAAGCGGTTATGCAGTTTATGCTTTCCGGTTTGCCTATGCTGTTTAGCTGTGTGTGTGCACTTTTCGTAGTAGAGACCAGTGTAACGGTAAAAGTGTTAATGATTGTGATGCCGCTTTTATATACCGCATTGGCAGCAGTATTTAACACCATGATTGGCTTAAAAATGCCGCTTTTAAACTGGACTAATGAAATGGCACCCATTAAGCAAAGCGGTGCGGTGCTATTGGCCATGCTCATTGGTTGGGGCAGCAGTATCGGACAGTTCCTGTTGTATATGTGGCAGGGATATAAAATCGGCTCGGTAGCATATCTTGGAATATGGACGGCAGTAATTGCGGTGCTTGCCATTGGAATTTTCCGATGGTTGGATACCAAAGGAGCCAAGCTGTTTGCAAGCCTGTAAAGTATATGAGCTATAGATTTGTGCGAGGATGAAGGAACATGAAGATTACAATGATACACGGACAGAACCATATAGGTTCCACTTGCCAGATTGGACGAATGCTGGCAGAGAAGATAGGGGGGGAGGTAAAAGAATTTTTCCTTCCTCGGGATTTTGGAGAATTTTGTGTGGGATGTACCAACTGTTTTCTGAAGGGAGAGGAGAACTGCCCGCATTATGAAAAGCTTTTACCCATTGTGGAAACTATGAATGAGGCAGATGTGATTATCCTTACCAGCCCGGTTTATGTTTACCATGCCACCGGTTCCATGAAAGCTTTCTTGGATCATTTTGGCTATCAGTGGATGGTACATCGTCCCAAAACCTGCATGTTTCAAAAGCAGGGCGTGTGCATTTCCACCGCTGCAGGTGCCGGTATGAAATCCACCAATAAGGATATGGCGGATAGCCTGTTTTATTGGGGAATTCCGAAGATTTATAAGTATGGAATGGCGGTGGCAGCTACTAGTTTTGACCAGATTACAGAAAAGAAACGCGCTGCAATCGAGAAAGAAACTACAACTCTGGCAGCTAAAATTCGTCGTAATTACGGACACGTCAAGCCCGGATTAAAGACGAAGACATACTTTGCCGTTATGCGCCTTTTGCATAAAAAAGGGATTAATCCGGCGGATGAGGTGTATTGGGAAGCACAGGGTTGGCTGGGGGAGAAAAGACCTTGGAAATAGATTAGCGCGAAGAATTCCTAAGCATTATGTTAGAATAGAAAACGCAATTATCATGGAAGAATTCTGCTGTTCCATTATACTGGGCAGCAGTTGTAGCAACGGAAAGAAGACCGATGCCGTTTCCGCCTTTGTGGGTGGAGAGGTAGCGGTCTTTTATTTGTCGAACTGTTCCGTTGAAACTATTGGATAGAGCAATATACAACTCTCGGTTTTGCTCCTCGGAAATGATTAACCGGATAAAACGATCCTTTTCCGGGATATCGCCGCATGCGGTAATGGCATTTTCCAGAATGTTTCCCACGATAGAGCAAAGGTCTATGGTATCAATGTTCAGTGTATCCGGAATAGCAATTTTTAACTCTGCTTTAATGTTAGCGGTTTCGGCCTTGCGATAATAGTGGTTAAAAAGTGCATTAAGAGGCTGATTATCGCAGAAATCCACCATCTCCTTCTGAGGAATGGATTCTTTGTAGTGACGAAGATATTCATCAATAGCCTGATAATTCTTCTCGGAAGAAAGCTCTGTTAAGGCGTAAATGGTCTGGCGGAAATCGTGACGCACTTTTGCATCTTCATGAATATAGCGTTGAAGAGACTCATATTGTTTTTCCTGCATTTCCAGAATACGGTTTCGGTCATCCGCCTCTGCTTTATGAATCAAGGTATTAACAATAAGATAAAAGATAATACAAAGTAGCAGTAAAAGCACAAACATGGTAATCATACCGAAAATGTAAGCCATTCCCACTTTATTGGTGTGGAGGGTACTATAGTAATGTACTGTCATACGTAAGTTGTAGAAATAGAATACGGCTGATACCAGGGAGAATAGCCACCACACCTTGGATAGTTGTATATGGTCAAGAATGTAGGAACCATACTTTGCAAGGGGAATAAGGCATATTCCGCCAAAAAACAGGCATAATCCCAACAAAAACAAAAATGCCTCCAGACTGAAATTAATCAACATTCCGTTAGGATGCAGGATTGCATCGAAAATAATGGAAAAATTGACAAGAAAGGTGGCAAAAGCGCAAACCAATAAAAAAATGGACAGGGTTTGGGATATGGGAAGCGTAAGGGATCTGTGGTACAGCAAAAACAGCAGTACAATGGACAGAACGTTTACCATGCCAAAATCCCGGGAATACACAAGGGTAGAAAGGGCGGTAATTGTAGCAAGGAAAACAGTTGCCGCCGACATAGCCACAATGGTGTGGGAACGCTTATAACGCAGGTGATTTTTGGCAGGTGCATAGCATAGCAGCATTAGAAGAAGTAACACTGAAGATGCAAGAAGTGGGATGATGAAATGCTTGATTGTCATGATAGATAACCTCCGTTTTGCGTTCTGTTTTGTAGTTTAGAAAAAACATAATTCCGGCGAATCTGATCTAACCGCTTCTGATCCCGGACACTGACAGGCAGAGTGTAACCTCCGTGCAGCACGCAGGATTCTTTTTCAAAGGTATCAATGTAATCCATGTTGATGATGATGCCGCGATTAATCTGTAAAAAGCGGCTGTCTTTACTTAAAAGCTGACATATAGCAGAAAATGTCATACGGGTACGGTAACTGTTTTGCTGCCGATCCGTGATACGGATATAGTTTTTTTCCGTTTGGGCACAGATAATACCGGAAAAAGGAAAGTTTTTCGCCTCGCCGTCGATGGAAAGTGTAATTCCGGCTTCAAAGGTGTTATGAAGAGAAATCGCATCCGATAAAGCCTGGCGGACCTCATTTTTCAAAATATCATTTTCCGGAACCTTTAAGATATACTGAAAGGCATGTACTTTAAAAGCATCAAAGGTATGATCCCGACTGGTGGTAAGAAAGACAATAAGAGCATCTTTATCCACTTCCCGAATTTGTTTTACTGCTTCAACCCCGGTCATACCCTCCATATAAATATCCATAAAAATCATGGTATAGGAAAGGGGGTGATAGTCGGCAAGAAAATCCTCTGCGCTGTGAAAGGTTTGTATTTCTACGGAGATATGCTGTTCTTGCGCATATTCCCTTATGATTTCCGAAAGCCGGCTAAGCTCCTGAGGCATATCGTCAATTAATGCTATGTTCATAGTAACCATCCCGTTTTTCTTTTTAGCTTAGCACAAAAGGGAAGCTCCTTCAAGTGACAGACTACAATTTGCAAAATTGTAAGAAAATTTGACGTTTGGCACAAATGTGAAAGCAATTGGAAGCAATGCAGATGACTCGGAAGTGAGAAGTTATGACAATATGTTTACAGGGGCTGTGAAATTAAAAACCATTTATTGCTTCCGGTCTTGATAAATCAGTAAAAATCAAAAAAGCGAAATAGGCATAAAGAAAACTGTATTGACAAACTCAAATCCACTATGCTATTATCAAGATGTTTTAAGAAAGGAACGCGTAATGCGTAAGGTGAGGAGCATTGATTATTAGATAAGACTATTTAAGACAACATGAACCGTTAATAACCTGTTAAACAGGTTTGTTTGTGTACGCTTAAATGGAATTATCGCTTAGGATATGCTCTTTTTGTATGTTTTTATAGAGTGTGGAGAGTCTTAGGGCGAGTCTGTTTTGCGTACGCAATTCAGGCTCGTTTTTTGGGTTGCGCAGTTCTATTGTCCGATTGCGTGGCATCTGAAGGCGTTGGTACTTAGACACCGTAGTTCAGGTATCTTATGTACCACTACGCCGAAAGTTGAGCGAAAGCGTCCACGCTATGGACGATAGAACGGTGCAATCTAACAAAAAATGAGCCGGAAGGAGGGATACGTATGTTACAGATACAGAAACTCACAATTACACAGAAGAAAGATCTTCGAGTACTATTGAAGGAGTTTTCGGTGGTGTTCAATCCGGGTGATAAAGCTGTGATGATTGGGGAAGAGGGAAACGGAAAGTCTACGCTTTTGAAATGGATTTATAAACCGGAATTGGTGGAAGGATATACAGAATGTGAGGGAGAACGACTGACCGGAAATGAGAAAATGGGCTATTTGCCACAAGAATTGCCGGTGGAAGAAAAGGGGAAAACCGTGTATGAGTACTTTTCGGAGAAAGATGCGTTTTGGGAACAGGCGCCGGGAGAGTTGGGATTGCTTTGTAAAGAATTTCATGTGGAGAGCGATTTTTTCTACAGCGACCAATTGCTGGAGAGCTTGTCCGGTGGAGAGAAGATTAAGGTACAACTGATGCGGCTTTTGATGGAACGGCCTACGGTGCTTTTATTGGATGAGCCTTCCAACGACCTGGACATGGATACTTTGTTGTGGTTGGAAAATTTCATTCGGGAGTTTCCGGGAATCCTGCTTTACATTTCCCACGATGAAATGTTAATTGAGCGGACTGCCAATATGGTAATTCATTTGGAACAGCTTCATCGCAAGCAGCAAAGCCATTTTACCGTGGCGAAAATGTCTTATGAAAACTACGTTACTCAAAGGCAACACTCTTTTGAAACCCAGCGGCAACAGGCGTTGGCGGATAAGCGGGCAAAGCAATTACGGGACGAAAAATATCAGAAGGTGTATCAGTCTGTTCACTATGCGTTGGAGAACTGTAGTAGACAGGCGCCGTCGGTTGCGAAGAATTTGAAGGACAAGATGCATACCGTAAAATCCATGGAGAAGCGCTTTGTGAAAGAGGATGAGAGGATGACGAAGATGCCGGAGCAGGAGGAGGCGATTTTTTTCAAGCTGGGAGGCGATAGCGCTAGAATGCCTGCAGGCAAAACGGTGGTGGAATATTCTTTGCCTAAGTTGATGACGCCGGATTATAGCCGGTGTCTTGCCCGGGATATTTTTCTGAGAGTCCGGGGAGCGGAGCGAATTTGTATTGTGGGGGCTAACGGCGCTGGGAAAACTACTTTGCTTCGGCAAATGGCGGTGTCTATGATGGAGCGACAAGATATTCGGGTGCAGTATATGCCCCAGAATTATGAGGATATGCTGGATATGGAGAAAACCCCGGTGGAATTTTTGGATGATACGGGGGACAAAGAAATCCGAACCCGCATCCGCACTTATCTTGGTTCTTTGAAGTATACACCGGATGAAATGGAGCACCCCATGAAGGAATTGTCCGGTGGGCAGAAGGCAAAGGTTTTGCTTTTAAAGATGAGTTTGTCGGATGTCAACGTATTGATTTTAGATGAGCCTACCCGGAATTTTTCCCCTTTATCGGGACCGGTCATTCGGCAGATGTTAAAGGATTTTCCGGGAGCCATCATCAGCATTTCTCACGACCGGAAGTATATTTCGGAAGTGTGCACGAAAGTGTATGAGCTGACGACGGAAGGATTGGAGGAGGTAACGGATGGATATTTGGAAAATGAAAAAACTGGACGCCCACATTCACATTCTGCCTGAGGATGTTTTGCAGGCGAATCAGGATGCGGAAGATGATTTTTCTTTTGCAAAGATGGCAGAGCATAAGAAACGGATGGATAAGTACCACATTGAAAAGGCAATCATTATGCCTTTTAACGATCCCTATGTGATGTCTATGGAGTTTACGATTGACAAGGTACACGAAAATTTAATTCGGATGTGCGAAGATAATCCGGGACGCTATGCTGCCTTTGCAGATGTGGATGTATGGAATAAGACTGCTGAAGAGAATTGTGAAGAACTGCGGAAAGTCTTGAAGCATCCCTGCATGAAGGGAATTAAGCTTCATCCCAACAACACGGAAATGAATATTGATGATGCTTATAATGATGGGATATTTGAACTGGCAAGGGAATTCAATGTTCCCATTGCCATTCATTCCTATCCGGCGGGATATCGAAGTAGAAACCGGGAAGATTTTTCTGCGCCGAAACGTATTCTTGCTATGCAAAGACGACACCCGGAAACAACGTTGCTTATCAGCCACTGCGGAGGTTTTCAGTGGGAGGATTGTCTGAATCTGAATGCTTATTATGACATCTCCGCAATTTTGCCGGATTGGGTGGAGGACTTTGGAATAGCGGAAACAGAAAAGATGATGCGCTGTCTTGGTCTTGAAAAGCTGTTTTTTGCCACAGATTGGCCTTTTAGCAGAAGTCTAAAGCCGGAGGAAATCTATCCGAGGTATATGGAAATCTTAGCGAAGATGAATTTCACGGAGGAGGAACTGGAAGGATTATTCTATCGGAATTTGGAAGACGTGCTTGGACAATGACAGAGGCAGGGATTACATACGTAAAGTAAGAAAGATTGAAATAGTATGTAAGCCAAAATTCTTGTTTTTGAAATTTACATACGAGGGGATACAAAAAGAAAATTAGTATGTAGTAAAAACCGGAAAACAGGAGATTTTAGGGCGAAAAGGTCCTAAAAGGAGCCTTAAGGGAGCGGCGCAGGAGAAAAAATTACATACTGTTGGTTGGAAAATAGCACCACGTATGTAAACGATTTTTTTGAGCTACAGACTAGAGTGGCGATAATGCGGTATAGTAGGTAGGATTGGAATTCCGGGTTTTTTATGATACATACGAAATAGAGGTTAGTCAGCTCTAGTAGGTAAAATAGAGGGCAATTCCCCCTACAGAGGGAAGAAACCCGTGAGCTTGAAGGAGGATTATATGATTTATTGGATTAGCGGCCCTTATGGAGTAGGAAAATCCACAGTGGCTAAGTGTTTACAGGAAATGTTACCCAAGGCATTCGTGTATGATGCAGAAGAAATGGGAAATGCCGTGCGGGAGAATTACCCGGATGAGTGCAGACAGGGCATTGTGTTTGATGGGTATCCGTTGTGGAGGAATTTCAATTATCGGTTATTGAAGGATATCGCAACCCGTTATGAGGGCGATATCTTGGTGGATATGACCATTGTATGCGAAGAGGCATACCCGGAGATTATCGAGCGATTGCGCGCAGACGGTGTTGAAGTAAAATACGTCATTCTAGACGCAGACTGGAAGACAATCCATGATCGGATTTTAAAGCGAGGTGAAAAAGAAAATTGCTGGTGCATGCAAAATATTGAGATGTGCCTGGAGTATCAGCAAAAAGAGACTCATGCCATTCATGTAAATGCGTTGAATCGTAGTCCGGAAGAAATTGCAAAAGAAATTGCGGAAAAAGTTGTGTAAATGCCGTGCAAATGCGGTGCAAAAGCGTGTAGGGAATCTTGCTTTATGAATGGAAAGTGGTATACTGTTATAAAAGCGCCGCTTTAGCGGAGCGAATTGCAGTATCAGAAATATTCGAGGTGTAAATAATGGAATCAGATCTTAGACGAACCTGGGCGGAGGTAAATTTGGATGCCATCGCCTACAATTATAAGAAGATTAGAGAGAAGATTGGGGAAAAGGTTAAGTTTCTTGGTGTGGTAAAAGCGGATGCCTATGGTCACGGAAGCGTGCAGGTGGGCAAGCTTTTGGAGGAAGTCGGAGCGGATTATCTTGCGGTGAGCAGTGCGGATGAAGCATTGGAACTTCGTGTAAACGGGATAAAAATGCCGATTTTGATTTTGGGGCATACACCGAAGGAACAGGTGGAAGAACTGATTAATTATAATATAACGCAAGCCATCACCTGCAAGGCAAAGGCGGATGAATACAGTGCAGAAGCGGTAAAATGTGGCGGTACCTTGAAAGTTCATATTAAGGTGGATACCGGAATGTCGCGCTTGGGTTATCTTTGTGATAACGGATTGTTTGATACCGGTGTGGAAGGCATTGTAGAGGCTTGTAATCTGCCGGGGCTTTCCGTGGAAGGCATTTTTACCCATTTTGCTGAGGCAGATGAATTCGGAGAAGAACGGGATAATTACACAAAACATCAATTTGAACTGTTTACAAATGTTATTAAAGCAGTAGAAGAAAAAGGTGTACATTTCAAGATTCGTCATTGTGCCAATACCGGTGCGGTTGCACGTTTTCCGGAAACCTATTTGGACATGGTACGTCCGGGACTTTTACTTTACGGATATGGAGAGTTTGCCCGCCAGTTGGGATTAAAACCTGCCATGACCTTAAAAACCACAGTCAGCACCATTAAAATTTATCCGGAAGGAACAGCTATCAGTTATGGGGGAATCTATGTGACGGATAAGATGACCCGAATTGGTGTGCTGCCTTACGGATATGCAGATGGATTTTTACGGAGTCTTTCCAATAAGTGCAGTCTGTACACAAAGAAAGGACCGGCGAAGCTGCGGGGTAAGATTTGCATGGATATGTGCATGATTGATATTACGGATATGATGACGGTGGACGTAGGCAGTGAGGTAGAAGTTTTCGGTGAGAAAAATTCTATTGATGAGTTGGCAGGAATTGCCGGAACAATTCCGTACGAGTTGACCTGCGCGGTAAGTAAGCGGGTTCCGAGAGTGTATTATCGAAATGGAGAGGTTATTGAGCGAGAGTTAATGCTTCGTTTGTAGATTACGGAGGGCAAGACATGAGTCTGGAAAAATCGGATGAGTTAAAGGAATTAATCGCGGCGGCCCGCGGTACGGAGAAGGCGGATCTGGTATTGAAAAACGGCAAGTTTTTAAATATTTTTACCGGAGAGCTGGAAGAAAAAGATGTGGCAATCCGAAATGGCTATATTGCCGGAATCGGAAGTTATGAGGGCAATGAGGAGATTGATTTAGAAGGCAAAATCCTTTGTCCGGGTCTGATTGACGGCCACATTCATTTGGAAAGCTCCATGCTTTCCCCGACGGAGTTTGCAAAAGCAGTGTTACCCCATGGAACGACTGCTTTAGTTACAGATCCCCATGAGATTGCCAATGTGGCAGGGGCGGAGGGGCTTTCTTATATGTTGGAAAGTACCGAGGAATTACCCATCGAGATTTTTTTTATGTTGCCATCCTGTGTTCCGGCAACGCCACTGGATGAAGCCGGAGCAGAGTTAAACGCGGCTTCTTTAAATAGCTTTTATGCAAATCAGCGTGTGCTGGGACTGGCGGAGTTAATGAATTCCTACGGTACGGTTTGTTGCGATACAGAGATTATTTCCAAAATTCTGGGAGCACAGGATCACGATCGGTTGATTGACGGGCATGCTCCCGGCTTGACGGGACAGAGTTTAAATGCTTATATTGCGGCGGGAGTAGAGTCGGATCACGAGTGTTCCACTGCAGAAGAGGCAATTGAAAAGCTAAAACGCGGTCAGTGGATTATGATAAGGGAAGGTACAGCGGCAAAGAATTTAAAAGCGCTTTTACCCCTGTTTGATGATGAATATTGTAATCGTTGTATGCTGGTAACGGACGACAAGCACCCCGGAGAACTGATTCGCCACGGACATATTGATCATATTATCAGAGAGGCTGTAAAAGCCGGAAAGAAACCGGCAAATGCCATAAAGATGGCCAGCTTTAACACAGCAACGTATTTTGGTCTGAAAAAAAGAGGGGCTATCGCTCCGGGATATCGGGCAGATTTAATTGTAGTTTCCGATTTGGAAGAGTTCCGGATTGAGAAAGTGTTTAAGAAGGGTATTTTGGCTGTAGATAATGGTGAGATATGCATCGAGGTTCCTACCTTTGAGAAAAAAGAGGAAAAATACCCGAGGGTACATCACAGCTTCCATTGCCCGGAATTAAAGGCTTCGGACTTTGTTATGGAAGGAAAGGGAAGTAAAAAGCGCGTGATTGAGGTACTGCCGGGGGAGCTTTTGACCCGAGAGGTCATTGTGCCTGCGAATTTAGAGCGATGGAAAGAGCAGGCGGACAACGGACATCTTCCATCGGCGCCGGGTGTGGAGCTGGATAAGGATATTATTAAGGTGGCAGTCATTGAGCGACATAAACAGACCGGTCACGTGGGTGTGGGTTTTGCTACAGGATACGGAATTCAGTATGGAGCCATTGCTTCCAGTGTGGCCCACGATTCCCATAACCTGATTGTGGCAGGAACCAATGATACAGATATGGCAGTGGCAGCCAATGCCGTAAGGGAAAATGAAGGCGGTTTGGCAATTGCTGTGGACGGAAAGGTGCTTTCTACATTAGCGCTTCCCATTGGAGGTTTGATGTGCAACCGGGAGGCATCCTATGTGGAAGATAAGCTGGAGGAAATGAAGGCTCAGGCAAGGCTTTTGGGAGTTCCGGAGGGAATCGATCCATTTATGACTCTGGCCTTTGTGGCTTTACCGGTTATTCCGAAACTTCGTGTTTCCACCAGAGGGTTGGTGGATGTGGATACGCAAACTATTGTGCCGGCGGTGTTTGATTGAGGTGAAAAATATGAAGTACATGACTTTTAATTCTTCCTGTGCTTTTGCGGGAATCGCAAACATGCTTGCGAAAAAAGGAATCTCAGTAGAGGATTATGAGGTGGCATTGGGAATGGAACTGCCCTATCTTATGGTGCGAGAAGGCGGGAGCTTTTTGGCAGGAACCATGTTGCAGGAAAAGAAATGGTTTGATATCTTCTTGAAAAAGCAGGGCTTTGAACTTTCGGAAAAATCCTTGAAAAAAGAGGAGGTTCCAGGCTACCTTGAAAAGACGGATACGGCAATGCTCGGATTGCGAATTGATGAAAACAAAAAGCATGCAGTTGTGTTTAAAAGCATAGAAGAAGAAATTTATTTCTTTTTAAATAATAAGCATGAGGGAAGCGAAGAACTGGATGAGTTGTGCCTGACTAGGGAAGAGCTTTTGGAACGACTGGATGAGGAGGTTATGGTGGCCACGTTACTTCCCTGCGCAAAAGAAACTGTAGATGTAATGCCCATGATTCATGATTCCATGTTAAAGCTGGATGAACTGCAGTATGCGATTCTGGATTTTTGCGAGGAGGAACATTCCAGAGAGGAAGTGTTGGAAAATCTCGACCGGTTATTCCGACCGGTTCTGTTGGAAGGCGTTTCCATGATGGAGCTGCTTCATGAGGAGGAAGTGGCAGCGCAGCTGCGGGAAGTACGAGAAGCCTTTATGCAGGTGGTTTTCCGGGAACAAAAAGAGTCTGTGCGGCTGGATGAATGCATCGGACTCGTGGACTTATCACAGGCAATTATGGGATGGAAGTCTGTAATGCGAGATAGACTGGAACAGTTGATTGCAGAACATTTTTGAGAAATTAAAATAATATATAATAATTATTCGGCTGGGCGCCGGGGGGAAGGTAATATGCCAACGTAAAATCTGTGTGATACTTTGAAACAAAAATTGAATAAGGAGCACAGAAAAAAATGAAGACAAGAAATGGAATGTGGAGTGCAGGGAAGATAGATTGTCTGGACATCACGTCTTTTTGTAATGGATTGGTATTTTATGCGCCGGTGGCGCTTTTGGTGCGAACTATGGCAGGGGTTTCTGCGGCGGAGTTTTTCGTACTGCAGGGAATTTTGTCGGGAACTATTTTTTTGATGGAAATTCCTTCGGGGAAACTAACGGATCGGATTGGTTATCGGAATACACTGGTGGGAGCTCAGGTGTTGCTGCTTTTGGCAAGGGGAATGTTGCTTGCGGCGTTTTTGCGGCATAGCTTTCCTTTATTCGTGGCGGAAGCGGTGGTAGAAGGCATTGCGGCCTGCTTTGCCTCCGGAACCCAGAGCGCTTACTTGTACACCATGTTTTCCGACGAGGAATTTGTGGTAAAATCCGCCCATGTGGGAAATTGCGGAACCGCAGGTTTTATTGTCAGCACTATTGCGTATGCAGGGATGTATGCCTTGTGGGGGATACGGGGACTTATTATTGCGACTTTGATAAGCAGTGGAATGGCACTGGGAAGTTCACTGGGGATAAAGAAAGAATCGGTGCAGATAAAGGAAGGCGCCGGAGTAAAAACCGAAGATGTGAAAATGCGGAAAAAGTCAGGGCTGTGGAAAAAGCTTCTAAACGGAAAATCCATTTTGGTAATATTGGTGTTGGCGGCTGTCAGTATGGGCTTTTTGCTGATTAATTTTTTCTATGTAGACAAGTTGACTGCATGCGGATACAAAGAAACCTGGATGACCGCCATTATTCTGGGCTATTCTGCAATTCAGATGTTGGCGGAGAAGATTTTGGGAAGATTGAAAAAGAAACAGTATGCAGTGGCTTTTGGAGTTAGCTTTGGCCTGGCTGGTGTATGTATGGTGGTGTTTGGCTATGTGGTATCCATATGGATTGCCTTGCCGATTATGTTAATTTTGCCTTTAATGATTACGGTTCCCGCTTACATTTTCGAAGAGGTGCAGAATCGGTTGATTGACGGCATGGGAGAAGAGGAGCACAGAGCAGAGATTTTGAGTTGCTATAATATGCTGGTGAATTTATTGGAAATTGTTTTCCTTTTTGCATCGGCGGCTCTGGCAAACGCAGGAATTAAGCACTGTTTCTTGATTGTGGGAGCGGGAACTGCTATACTGGGCTGTGTGTCGTTCAAGTTGTTGAAATCCTATTTTTATAAGGAATAGAGACAAGATGAGGTGGTCGAGAAATCGACCACCTCTTTTTTGGTTATCTCCCAAAGTTGGGATAATTATTTGCTTGAAATTGCAATTTCATCAAAACAGATGTAAGGAAGACTGTAGCTTCCGGTATTCCATACATCAGAGGAAATACTATCTACGTGATTCATGATTTCAGCAAGATTCATACTAATCATGGTTTCGTTTACAGCACCTTTGATTTCACCTTTTTCGATGTAGAAGCAGTTTTTCGCTACTCCGGACATTTCACCGTTTCCGCCGGGTGTTCCGGCTGCAACAGCACCTACAAGAAGTCCACGGTCAGTGTTTTTAATGATGTCTGCTAAGGATGCGCTGCCGGCTTCGATAGTCATGCCTTCTCCGTCGTTAGGCGCACAGGATGCACCGATTTTTTTAGCAGTATACAGATTGCAATCAAATTGTTTTAAAATTCCTTTTTCAATCATCACATAATCCTTTGCCCAATAACCGTCTTGGGTAATAAAGGATTTGTCCAAAATGCGTTCATCCGTTGGAACCAATTTCAAAGTCAGGCTGTCAGATGCAACCTTTTTATCCAGTTTATCGATCCACGGACCGGTCTTGCTTAACAAAGCACGATTAGAAGCGAGACTGTTCACGGTATAGCCGAGAATCTGACGGGCACATGCGGGGGTGAAAATAACCTTTCCCGTAAATTTGCCCTCGAACCGGGTGAGATTTAACTCGTCTTCGGAGGACTTTAAGGTTGCACGTACACCGTCCAGCTCAATCAGCGGTGTATCCAAGGATAGGAAGGAAATGGAATGACCGTTTAAACTTGCAGTGGTATCCCCCTCATGACCGGCAAATTCCAAATCCAGTGTGTAGTAACCGTTTTGAAAATCTCCGTCGCCGCCATGGGTATTATGGGTGAGGCGATGAGAATAAACGTGGGTTGCCATAATCTGCATAAGCTGAACCTTTGGAAATTCCTTTGTAATTTCATCTCCCAGTTCCTTTACCCGCTCCAACAATTTTTCCATATCCGGGGTAAGGACGCCGGTGGTTAAGGTTAATGGTTCCTGCGTTTCTGCCAAAGCATAGTCTTCATCTGCATCAGATGCTTCCGCCGAGGTAAGGGCAGTATCAATGGCATTTCGTAAAGAAGTTTCGTCAATGCCGGTGGTTAAGGTTGTACCCTGTTTCTGGCCTTTGATAATGGTGATTCCCATGTTTTGATCGTACAAAGTACGCAAAAGCGAGCACTCCCCATGTTCATAAGTCAGCTCTTGTACCGTAGATTCGCCAACGGAACAAAGGGCGTGATCTACGTTTTTTTCCTGAAGAAGTTCCTTTAATAACTTCATACTTTCCTGTAATGTTGCCATGCTTACCTACCCCCAATCATTAACTTACATTTCAGTGCCGGGCCGCCCATGCTGACGGACATTCGCTGTTTCTTGCCGCAGGTTCCTGCTGCATTAACAACCAGCTCGTCGGAAACCATATCTACGGTTTTCAACATTTCAAAAGCAACGCCGGATACAGTGGTGTCAAGGATAGCTTTTCCAAGCTTACCGTTTTTAATTTCGTAGCCCATGGTGATTCCAAACATGAATTCTCCGGTAAGATCTGCCTGGCCATTACCCGTGGAAGTCAGATAGTAGCCGTCTTCTACGGAAGCAATCATGTCTTCAAGCTTGTCTTTGCCCGGTAAAACCATGGTGTTACGCATACGGATAATGGGTTCATCGCTAAAAGCCCATCCTCTTGCGTTTCCGGTAGGCTCTACGCCGTAGAAATCTGCTGATTCACGATTGTGCATATAGCCTTTCAGAATACCGTTTTCTACCAGGACAGCGTCTTTTGCAATGATTCCTTCGTCATCTAAGTATACCGGAATGCCGATATCATTTCCAAATGCGGTATGGGCAAAATCAGTGATATTAACCAACTCGGAAGCTACCTGTTTGTTAAGGTAGGGACCGGCTACAGAGCCACCGCGAACCAGATCGGCTTCTACGGTATGTCCCACTGCTTCGTGAGCAATCATGCCGGCAACATCAGGATGTAAAATCACGGTTTTATAACCTGCGTTTGCGTATACACCTTCTGCTTTATCGGAAACCTGCTTATAGGTCTTCTCCAGTTCTTTGCGAATGACTTCAAAGTCTGAAAAGGCCTTTTCCAGTCCCGCAGATACGGAAACAACACCAAATACTTCAACTGGCTGACCTTCTTTTGTAGTTTTGGTCATGCCGATGTACATCATACATCTTGGATAACTTATATGGCCGTCATTGGCATCGGAAGTGTAGATATATTTTTCCATACTGTCTTCCCGATAAACCACCAGACGGCTTACCAGATCTTTGTAATGTTCCGTGATGTAGGCATCTACTTTTTTGCAGAGTTCAACAATCTGTTTCTGGGTTGCGTCCTCAATAAGGCGGTAAGGAACTGCAATTCCCTGTGGAGTTGTTGCTAAAGCCGGCTTGGGATGACCCAGGCGACTCTTTAATAAAGCGGCATTTTCTGTTGCAGCCCTTAAAACCTTCTCCGCAGCCTCGTTGCTGCATTCTGCAATAGAGGAAAAACCTCTTACTCCGTTTTGATAAACGTTGGCACAGATTCCGCTGGATTCTGTACGAACGTTGACTACCAGATTGCCGTTCATAAGAACAACTTGCCGTTCTCGGTTCTGTTGCTGTCTAAGAACGGTTTGGGCAGAAGTGTCAAATAACGATTTTTTTTCTTTGATAACGTCGATAAACATACGTCCCCTCCCTCTATAGTTTGAATTGTTTGAAAGTTACTTTGTTAGTTTAGCATAAGTGAGTGATGGCGACAAGGACATGTGGGTTGACTGGTAAGAAACAAAAGCTAAGAGGTGAACTTGCATGGATGAGAGGTCTTTTGCTATAATTGGAAGATAGGAAATGGAGGGATAAGGATGCAAAATAATGAGAAAAAGATTGTGGAAGCAGCGGTGCATTACATAGAAGCACTTTTTCAAAATAATGCTGACGGGCATGATGCGGCGCATAGTATGCGGGTGTATCATAATGCGGTTTCGTTGGCAAACAATGAGCCGGAGTGTGACCGTGAAGTGGTGATGCTAGCTGCACTTTTGCATGATGTGGACGACCATAAGCTGTTTCAGACAGAGAATAACGCTAATGCAAGGCTGTTTCTGACGGAGCAGGAGGTACCGGCAGAGAAGATAGAGCTTATCTGCGAAATAATCAATGGTGTATCTTTTAGCAAAAATCGTGGCAAACGCCCGGCTACATTAGAAGGACAAATTGTACAGGATGCAGATCGGTTAGATGCCCTGGGCGCCATTGGGATTGCCAGAACCTTTGCGTATGGTGGAAAACATGGACGCTCGTTGGATGCTTCCGTGGAGCATTTTTATGAAAAGCTGTTGCTTTTAAAGGATGAAATGAACACGGATGGGGCGAGGAAAATGGCAGAGGAGCGACATGCTTTTTTGGAAGCGTTTTTGGAGGAGTATAAGAAGGAAAGTTAGGAAATCATAATTCTGACACATCAGAAACTGCAAGCTTTACTTACAGCTTGCGACATGGCGACGGTGGGTGTTTTCGATTACCATGAACATGTAAGATGAATCAGTAAAAAGAGGAGGAGAACAGAAATGAGCAAAATTATTTCTTACAATCTGAAACATTTACGCATGGAAAAGAAGCTGACCCAGGAGAATGTGGCAGAGGCACTTGGCGTTACGGCACAGTCGGTTTCCCGCTGGGAGAACAGTACAACACTGCCGGATGTGATGCTTTTGCCGGAAATTGCGAAGCTGTATGGCGTTACCGTGGATGACCTTTTCAAGGAAAAAAGCGTAGCTTACGCCAATTATGCACAGCGTCTTTTTAGTATTTATGAAGTGTCCAGAAATCCGGAGGATTTTCTGCGGGCGGAGAAGGAATTTCAGAAGCTGTTTGATGATGGAAAGGGTTCTTCGGAGGACTACCGGGAATACGGAATTTTGCATCAGTATATGATGCAGGACTGCATGAAAAAGGGATTAGCCGCTTTTGATTATGTACTGGATGCGGAAAAAGATGGGGATGCGGATTTGTATTGGCGAACCCACCGACAGAAATTGTTTTTCCTTTCGCAGATGGGAAGGATGAGTGAGTGCATAGCAGAACAGCGTAAACGTGTGGAGAAGTACCCGGAAGTGCAGGAGGAGTGGATTAGTTTAATCGGGGCTTACGATAATGCCGGGGAAACCCAAAGTGCCTATGAATGCTTTTTGAAGGCAAAAGAGAAGTTCCCGGAATCAGCAATCCTTTATGTGTACGGTGGCGATGCGTGCAAGGAACTTGGTGATATTAAATCTGCTTTTGAAAACTGGAAGCGTGCCATAGCCTTAGATCCGGGTTTGTGCGACGCAAAGTATTCCATGGGCTTTTGTTATGAGGAAATGGGTGAGTGGGAGAAGGCGTATGCCATCTGGCAGGAACTTGTGGAGGATTGCAAGCGGGAGGGATTGCATATTGAAATGCAGTATCCGTTAGAATTGGCGGAGAAGTGTGCAAAGCGAATAGAAAAATAGGAGGAGACAGGGTGTTTTATCACGGAACTATTTTAGAGGGACTTACGGAAATTAAAGCTAATGCGAAATCCCATGCTACGGGAGAAAAGGTGGCATATTTTACAACAGACAGGTGCTATGCTCTGATTTGCTGCAGAAATCAGGAGGAGAATTTTGTTACCATGGGAATCCGGGAGGACGGAAAGCAGCATTATTTTGAGCGGTTTCCCGACCAGTTGGAAACAATTTACAGTGGAAAACAGGGGTATATTTACAGCCCGAAAGCAGAGGTGGAGTTGACCAATACCAAAGACCATACATGGGAGTGCGAGACTGACGTACCGGTTGGAAAGTGCGAGTATGTAGAGGATGTTTATAAGGCGATTCTGGAGGAGGAGAAAAAGGGAAATGTGGTAATTCACCGATATCAGGAGCTTCCACCGGAAGAGCAAAAGGCACATGCCAATGCTATCCGGGATGCTGTGCTAAGCGGAACTGTGCCAAAGTGCATGGAGCCATTTTTTAGAAAGCATTTTGCTTTGCTATGGGATGAAGTTACGTCGGATTCTGCGGTAGCAATCAAACGACTGGATTACGATACCTACCAGGGGAAATCCTATCATGCTGAAATTCGCTCTGACCGGTATTTATCCATAGAACCGAAGGAAGGCGCTTTTTCTATGGAATGGGTGATCTGTGAAAAAGGGTTGGTCATGCCCTTAGAGGATGATATGATGTCGGATTGGTTGGAAAATCCGGCGGCTTACGGAGCCTTTGATGGCGAGGAACTGATTGGATTTGTGGAAGGATTTTTGGAGGAGTGGAACAACCGGTATCGAATTACCAATATCTGCGTTTTTGATGAAAAAATCCGTCAAAGTGGTGTGGGAACCAGGCTTTTACAGGCCATTATGAGGGATGCTGTACTAAGCGGCGCCCGGATGGCGGTTTTGGAAACCCAGAGTTTTAACTTCAAGGCCATTAGCTTTTACAAAAAGCACGGGTTTGAGATTATAGGTTTTGACCGGTATGCCTACACAAATAACGGGCCGGAAGAACATAATATGTTGATTTATATGGGGAAGAAGCTGCGATAAGGTTGATTTCCCGGCATGAAAAATGAACGGGAATCAAGTGAATTTATAGAGAGGGTATGCTACTATAAGAGCAGGAGGTGACCTTATGGTAGAAGTGGTTTTAAAGGAGCGTATCCGGGAATTGCGGAAAGCGAAGGGGATTACGCAGGAAGCATTGGCAAGAGAGGTTGGCGTATCGGAAACCACCATCAGTAAGTGGGAAAATGGAAATTCCGTTCCGGATATTGAAATGCTTTGCATTTTATCTGATTATGTTGAGGTATCGCTGGATGAACTGTTGGATCGGAAAACGGAGTTGAAACGGAAGGTCTCAGAATGGAAGACCGGGAACACCGAAAAGCCGGCATTTTCTGAAAAGACTGACTTGCTGGAGGATATCTCCGGAGCGGATGACCTGCTGATTCAGTTGGTACTTCGCCGGTTGGAGTTGGCCGATGTGGTACTTATCATGCAGGGAAGCGCTTATCCTGTATGCGAGCGGATTTTTGCCAACCTGTCCCTGAAAATCGCGGGGTTAGTGATTGATTCCCTCGAAAAATCGAAACCGGAGGAAACGGAAATCATTCGGGCGGAAAAGAAATTTCTGGAGGCAGCGGAAGAAATCCGCAGGCGGGTAGGAAAATAAAGTATATCAGGGCATGTCGTAAGCAGTGCGGCATGCCCTGTTTAAGTGGGCTTGTAAAGTGTAGTGTTTTGTGATAATATAAAACTCATCTTTAGCGGATATTCTTCCGCAATGTGCGTTGGCACGATTCAATGAATTCTTGCAGGAAGTCCTGCGGCATTCAATAAAGAAACGGAGAAAATATAGGGGAGATGTTGCAGGATAACAGACGCACATAGTATAATGGTGGTAGATAGACTGCGAAATCTTCCATTATTTCTCTGAAAATACAGAGAAAAGGAGATACCAATGGGAGAAAAAGATTTAACAGAAAAGCTATTAATGGACTATAATGATGTCTTCGCGGACATACTGAATGCGTACTTGTTTAACGGCGAGGAATTTATTAATCCGGATAATTTGGAGAATGCCTCCACACATTCCCAATACAAAGCGGCAGAGGGAGAACTTCATGAGCAGGAAAGAGATGTTATAAAATATTATAATCGTGATAAGGTTCGGGTACACCTGGGGATTTTTGGAATTGAAAATCAGAGTTGTATTGATACAAAGATGCCGTTGCGAATGATAGGTTATGATGGGGCAAATTACAGGATGCAGTATGAGGAAGAGAATCCGGTGCCGGTAATTTCAATTGTACTGTATTTTGGGACGAAACAGAAGTGGGAAACTAACTTGAAGTTAAGTGATTGTGTAAATGTGATTCCGGAATTTCAACCCTATTTCAACGATTATAAAGTCCATGTAATCAATGTTGCGTGGGAGACAGAAAAGAATAAACTGCTAAAAGGTGATTTTGCCATTGTTGCAGATTTCTTTGAAAATATGCGAAAAAATCCGGACTATGTTCCGGACAACCCACAGAAGTTTAAGCATGTGGATGCAGTATTAAAACTGTTGTCTGTGTTTGCGAGGGATGAACGATATGTTCACATTACGACGATAGAAGGAGGCGAAATGAGTATGTGTGAGGTGGCAGAAAGACTGGAAAAAATGGGAATTGACAAGGGTGTTGAGCAAGCAACCTTGCAGGCTATTGCAAATATGTTGAAATATGGAGTGCCGGAAGAAAAGTTACTTGAGGACTATACAGAAGAAGAGATTTCAAAGGCTAAGAAGTTATGGGAGCAGAAAAACTAAGTGCAGAAATGTAAAATATCAGGGCATGTCGTAAGGTTGCGGCATGCCCTGTTTCCGTACTAATTCAGCTCTTCCAACAGTTCGTTCAGATATTCTTTGGCCTGGCGAACCGCATCTTCTTTTTCCTTTCCATCACAAATCCTGCATAGTACACCTTAGCTGAAAAGTGTTTGTCTTCTTGTGTCTACTATACTATAATTGCTTTATGGGGAAAAGCACCGATTTGGAGAGTAAAGTCTCTGGAAAGGAGAATTTTGATGGATATTAAGGCAATCGAAAATTTAAATATAGACCGGGTTTTGGAGCGTGGAACCGGGAAAATCATAGAACAACGACCGGACGCGATTCTTGTTTTTGACGAAAGAAGCAAAGGGCTTATGTTGGCTTGCGACGATGCCTCCGTTGGAGAAGCAATGTTGGAACGTCAGTTGACAGAGGAGCACAGGCTGCTGATGATTAGTAACGTTGCACTTGGAAAGGCAATGTTTAAGAAATATGATTTTGCAGATGGATTAGAGTGTTTTCAAGTGGCGTATTATTCCGATGACATGCCGGAAGGAAGCGGCACGTTGGATATCCGGGTGGCGGAGGAAAAGGATGTGCCATTTTTGCTGGAAAATTATGACGCGCTTAGCGAAGAAGAAATGCGGGAAGAAGTAAAGATTGGAAATATCCTTCTGGGTTATGAAGGGAATGAAATTGCAGGCTTTGTGGGAGAGCATCTGGAAGGAAGTATCGGACTTTTGCATGTTTTGCCGAAGTTTCGCCGGAAAGGATATGCGATACAATTGGAAAACGCGTATATTCGGAAGAACATGGAAGCAGGCTTTGTACCTTTCGGACAGGTGGAGATTCATAATCAGGCATCCCTTGCATTACAGGAGAAGCTGGGACTGACGAGGTCTGAGGGAACGATTATTTGGATGTGGAGGTAGAGTAAATGAAAATAGCATGGTTTTGCGTTCCGGCCCACGGACATACAAATCCGACCTTGGGTTTGGTAAAGAAGTTGACGGAGCTGGGGCATGAGATATACTATTTTTCCTTTGAAATGTTTCGGGAAAAACTGGAAAGTGCCGGTGCCGTTTTTATCCCTTGCGATGGGTATGATTTTGAAATGGAAGATAAAGAAAATGCCGATCGTGTTGGAAAAGACAAGGTTTTTGCAGTAGAATTGTTGGTTTCTTCCACATTGGCATTGGATGAAATGGCGAACAAAAAAATACAGGAGATTCAGCCGGACGTTATTGTGACAGATTCCGTTGCTTATTGGGGAAAGCTGGTGGCAATGAAGCAGGGAATTCCTTATATTTCGTCTACCACAACCTTTGCGTTTAACCGATTTTCTGCAAAATACATGAAGAATGGTTTTATGGAAACGGTAAGGATGCTTTTGGAAATGCCAAAAATCAATAAGCAGATAAGACGGCTACAGGAAAAGGGATACCCAGTGAAGGGGCTTTTGGACATTGTACAAAACGACAACGAAACCAATACCATTGTGTATACGTCCAAACTGTTTCAGCCCTGCGCAGACACTTTTTCAGAGAAATATCATTTTATAGGACCATCCATCCGACCGCTGGTTGAGAACTACGAGAAAAAAGCAGAAAAAACCATTTACATTTCCATGGGAACGGTGAACCAGAATAGGGAGTTTTATCATAATTGTATAGAGGCGTTGGGAAATACGGAGTATCAGGTCATTCTTTCCATGGGAACCAATACGGAGCAATATAAAGATATCCCACATAATGTTCAGATATACGAATCGGTTGACCAGATGGCGGTGCTTTCTATTGCCGACGCATTTATCACGCATTGTGGAATGAATTCGGCTTCGGAAGGGCTGTATTTCGGAGTTCCGTTGATTTTATTTCCCCAGACACCGGAACAAGGAGCAGTGGCAAAGCGGACAGAGGAACTGGGCGCCGGCCTTCGACTTACGTCTATTGCGAAAGAGGACATTCTGGCGGCGATACAGCGGGCAACTTCGGATGCATCCTATAAACAGAATGCGGAAAGGATATCAGAAAGCTTCAAACAGTGCGGCGGTATTGAAGAAGCGGTGGCATTTATAGAAGCGGTGGCTGATATAGGGGTGATCGGGAATATTACCTACGAAACACCGGAATGAGGAAAAACGTATGTAAGAAAAAAAGTGTGTTTTAAAAATCTTACCTACGAAATGCCGGAATGAGGAAAAACGTACGTAAGAAAAAAAGTGTGTTTTAAAATTTTTACCTACTAGGGGCAGGAATTTAGAAGACGGTAGGCAAGATAAACTGCGAAAAACACCGATTTTAGAGAGTGGATAGAGAGAATGTTGGGGGAGCAGACGTTTTGCTACCTACCAATAATTGCCAGAGCGTGTTTTAGTAGGTAATCAAACGAGAATCATTTTTGTAAGCTACCTACTGCTGGAGAAAATATGGTAGTTAGTATGTAAATTTTCAAAACACGATTTTGGGGGGGCGGACGAAAAGAGCGATTTGGCATGTTTGGTATGTAAAATGAGAGGGATTTGACGAAGATTTTTTCAAGATATTGATGACAAAGTACCGGATTCAATCCTCAGAGGTGACAAAGCAGAAGAAAATCGGCACTTGTAATGATATTGTTCTTTTGATGCGTGCTATTCTTGAAGAACATCGGGTTAGGAGTAAAATTTGGATTTTATGCGAGCTGCAACGAGAGAAATATCATACAATTTTGACCTTTGAGGCAGAAAATAAAGTAGTATATCTGGAACTGACACCACAATCCGATAACTCCTGCTATGGGAAGGAGTTTGTTTATGAGAACGAGCAACAATTTATTGTAGATCAGGTAAGCGATGATGTTGAGATTGTAGAAGCTACAGACTGCATAAAAGCTGGTATAAGCTTGGCGGATTTAGTGAAAGAGGTTAGCATGCGAATGAAAAGAAAAATATGCCCTTGGTGCAACTTATCAGAAAAGGATAAGCAGTATCTTCTTTTAGAAAGTAAGCATTGGTATACCTTTCTAGCAGATGAGCAGGACTACATCGGGCGATGTATTCTGGTTTCGAAAAGCCATTGCGAATCCTTGTCCGAGCTATCCGAAGATGAGTGGAAAGATTTGCATGAACAGATTAAAAAAGTGGAAAACTGCATGAAATCCTTGTTGGGTGCGGATTTGTGCAATTGGAGCTGCCTGATGAACAGTTTTTTTAAAGAGGAAAAACCACACCCACATGTACACTTTCATGTTAGACCTCGTTACAGCAGACCGGTAGAAATTAATGGAAGAAGCTATTCAGATGAAGAATTTGGACACCATTATGAGCGAAAAAAGAAGGAACAGATTTGCGAGGAAGACAGAGAAACGATTTATCAGAAAATGAAAGCATGGTTGGAGGAGCGACAATGAAAATTATGGTCAGTGCCTGCCTTTTGGGGCAAAATTGCAAATACAACGGCGGCAATAATTATAGTGAGAAAGTTGATGAATACGTAAAAGGGCATGAAGTAATTCCGGTTTGCCCTGAGATGGAAGGTGGATTGCCGACCCCAAGGACTCCCTGCGAAATTGTAAATGGCGTGGTGATGAACAGGAACGGGGAGAATAAGGATAAGGAATTCCGGGCGGGAGCAAAGCGTTGCCTTGAAAAAGCACTAGCGGAAAAAGTGGATATGGCAATCTTGCAATCCAGAAGTCCGTCCTGTGGCGTAAAGCAAATTTATGATGGCACTTTTTCCGGGAAAAAGATAGAGGGAAGAGGCGTTTTTGCGGAGTTGCTTGTAAAAAGCGGTGTGAAGGTTGTGGACGTGGAAGACATAGAAATAGAATAAGAAGCGGTTAAACAAGGGGGAGAAGTGTTATGCGTATTTACGGAACAACAAAAGGAAAAAACGGAGAAGTCATGGAGGGTTCTTGGATCGCGGTGAAAAATGAGGAATTTGAGACAATCTATGAAACGGTAAGCGATGAAAATGGAAAGTATGAACTGGAACTTCCTGGGGGACATTATCCGTTTTTGCTGGCAGTACGGGATTATGCAGTAGAAAATCTGGAATACTGGTGCCAGAATATAAATCTTACCAAGGATTTGGAATTGAATGTACGAATTGATTCTATAGAGATATACGGACTTCATGGCTTTCGAGTAAAAGGCGGATTTAAACAGTTGATGGTATATTTCCGTCCCATGAGTCTGAAAAAACAACAGAAAGGTGAAAAAGACCTTTGCCCGGAAATTAAAAAACTGCGCGTCCTAGTGGACGGTCAGGAAGCAAAGGTGCTTTTAACAAATCGAGTGCAGGAGCAGGTAGAAGAGGGAACTTTGGGTGCATATCTGGTGCAGGTAGATATGACCGGGGATTCCTATCAGTGGAATCGTCTTGATGTGGAAATTTGGGATGATGAAGAAAACTATGGTTTTGCAACGATTTTTGAGGACTAAGGTGAAGAAAATGACATTTCGAGTAATGACAATAGCGGATTATGAAAAGGTGTATCAGCTGTGGCTTTCCTGCAAAGGTATGGGACTCAATAATCTGGATGATTCGGAGGAGGGAATTGCGGCGTTTTTAAAACGAAATCCAAATACCTGCTTTGTTTGCGAGAAAAAAGAACAGATTGTGGGTGTGATTCTTACCGGGCATGACGGGAGACGTGGATATGTGTATCATACGGCAGTGCACCCGGAGTACCGTAGATGTGGAATTGGCAGCAATCTGGTGAAGTATGCACTGGATGCGCTGAAGGCAGAGGGAATTCATAAGGTAGCCATGCTGGTCTTTGCGAAGAATGAAGAAGGGAATGCATTTTGGGAAAGCGAAGGCTTTACAGAGCGGACGGATATAACCTATCGCAACAAAGCTCTGGTAGAAATTGTGCGGATGGATACATAGAGGAAGAACTAATGTATAATGGGAATGCTAAGGATGGAGAAAGGTTTGAAAGTAATTATTATGCGCCATGGGAAAGTGGATTTCCAATGGCATAAACGATACAGATCAATGGAATTTAATAAAGCATGTGAGGAATATGATGTGGCGCCGGTGGGAAAAAATATGGAGGCATCGTTTATCCGGTGCCGCAATATTTATATTAGCACATTGCCGAGAACGGAGGAGACAGCTAAGATGCTGTTTCCTGAAGGACAGTTCAGAAAAAGTGCATTAATAAACGAAGTTCCACTTCGTCCATGGATTGATACAAAAATGCAAATGCCTCTATGGATTTGGAATGTGATGGGAAGAATGCAGTGGGCTATCAATTCTAAAAGGCAGCAGGAAGGAAGAAGTATCACTAAGGTTCGTGCAAAGGAATTTTAGTTGAAGTTCTTCTTGCAAAAATAGTTTTTCTATGATACATTTAAAGAGTCATTTAGAGGCTCAGCCTCAATCATAGACGTTCAAAGCGTCTCTATTTTTCTATACAATGCGCTGGAATTGAATCCAGATGCATTCGTAAACGTAAGGTTTCCTTACATCAATCGTATTATTAAAATTTAATAAAGAAGGAGAATGTGAATGACAGAAAAGAACTATTTTTTTGCGTCCGAAGAGGATGTGTACGGCTATTTGAAAAACTGTCCGGGGAAAAGAAGAATGCTGGCGACAATGGAAGCGTCCTGGAGACAAAGACTTTTGGATTATATGACTGGTAAGAAAACGTTGCCGTTTACGTATGATCCGTTTTTTAAGATGGTATTTAATCCGGACAGAAATCCGGAGCGGCTGTCAAGTTTTCTTAGTGCGGTAATGGACCGAAAGGTACAGGTTGTAGATATTTTACCCGTAGAACATACCTTACATGATGGGAAAAGTATGGTAATTATGGATTTATTGGTGCGTTTAGATGATGGCTCACGTGCCAATGTGGAAATTCAAAAGTATGGTGCTGCGTTTCCGGTGCAACGCATGAGCTGCTATTCGGCGGATTCACTGATGCAAGAATACGAATGGGCAAAGAAGCAAAGAAAAGATGGCAAGTTTGATTATAAAGATGTCAACAAAGTATACACCATCGTTATGTACGAGAATTCTCCGGAAGAATTTAATGAAGTTGTACAAAAGGGTCAGTATTTACATCATGGAAAAGTGAAATTTGATACCGGACTTGAATTGGATATGTTACAGGAATACTATATCGTCAACCTTGATATTTTTAAGAACACCGCTTATACTGAGGATAGAAGTACGTTGAGCGGATGGTTGCGATTTTTGACAACAGAGGATATGGCAGATGTGGAAGCAGTAATTCAAACTTATCCATGGTTATACGAAATCTATGAAGATGTGGCCGGTTATATGCAAAATCCAAAGGAGGTTTTAGCGGTGTGTTCGAAAATATTGCGAGAAATGGATGAAGGCGCGATGCGGTTATATTGGGATCAAGTGCATGAGCAGTTGAAAGAGACGGAGAAAAAATGCGTAGAAGCCGAGGAGAGATACGTAGAGACAGAGAAGAAATGTACGGAGGCTGAGAAGAAATGTACAGAGGCAGAGAAGAAATGTACAGAGGCTGAAAGAGAACGTGATGCAGCTCTTAAGCAGATTGATGAGAAAGAGGCAGAAATCGAACGATTAAGGAAACAGATTCAGGAACTAAAAAACAAAAATAAGGTTTAAAACAACGAATACCCCAGCATAAATAGTGCTAGGGTATTCGGTTTTTATGGGAAAAATGAATTGTTTGTGTAGAAGGGGAATGTTACAATAGAAGAGAAAATGAAGGTTTGACATATAAGGATGGAGGGTATATGAAAAAAGACATGTCGGTACCCTGTGGAGAGGGGCTTATCAACCTTCGCGTGGGCGCGGTTATTATGAAAAAAGGAAAAATCCTAATGGCAGGTAACAATATTTTCCCGGGCTACTTGTATACTGTGGGAGGCCGGTTAAAGTTTGGGGAAACGGCAGAAGAAGCGGTGGTGCGGGAAGTATTTGAGGAAACCGGACGAAAGCTGGCGGTTGACCGGCTTGGTTTTGTGCAGGAAAACTATTTTTATGGGGACGCCGGAGTACATAAAGGAAAGCTGATCTATGAGATTGCCTATTTCTTCTATATGAAAGTGCCGGAGGATTTCGAACCGGTTTCGGAAAATTTCGTGGAGGGCGACCATGAGGAGTTTATGCGTTGGATTGACATAGATGACCCGATGCCATATTTCCCGGAGTTTTTCCGGACAGAGTTATTACAGCCTGTGGATACTGTGAAGTATTTTTTGACGGATGGAAGGTAGAAGCGTATGAACGCCTTACTTATCATTGATATGCAGGAAAATTATTTTGAAAAGCACGGCTACAACCGGGAGATAATTCCGAAAGTGAACCGTCGGATAGAGGCAGCGGTAACGCAGAAAGAGTTGATTGTCTATGTAAAAAATATTGCGGGAACGGAATTTGCAGAGGGATTGCATGTGGTTAGCGGGGATGTTTTTATGAAAAAAGCGCCGGATGCGTTTTCAAATCCGGAGCTTGATACTTTTTTTAAGAAAAATAAGGTGACTGTGGTGGAAGCCATAGGCATTGACGGAAATTGCTGTGTGTATAAAACCGCTCTGGGAGCGGTCAGATGTGGATATGAGACGTATTTTAATCCGGAGTGCGTGGGGGCAAAAAGCGGAGCGGTGAAGCAGAAGGTGATAGAAGAAATGCGGAAAAAAGGCATTCGTATAATCTAGGGAGGAAGGAAATGGGCTATTATAAACCATGCGAGGAACTGACAAGGTGCCACACCTTGGATGATTTCTGGAACAATAAAGAATTTGAAAAGTGGACGAAAGGCTATCTGGAGATAGCAGAAGAAACAGCCTACCCACTTGCGGAATGCCAGGTAGGTTATGCCTATCTGGAGGGGATTGGTGTGGAAAAGGATTTGGAAAAGAGCTTTTACTGGACAAAACGTGCCGCTGAACATGGCGACCGGGACGGACAGTTTAATCTGGGCTGGATGTATGAAAAAGGACTTGGAGTTGGGATGGATGTAAAAGAAGCACTTTTTTGGTATGAAAAGGCAGCAGCACAGGAGCATGATCTGGCAAAAGAGAAACTGGCGGAATTAAATTAATGTGGAGGAAACATGGATAGAGAAAAATTACAGGAATTATTTGAAAAATATATTAAAAAGCTACGGATTACACCGGATTGGGATATCAAGCTGGAATTTGTAGAAGATAAAACATGGCGAAAGACCGGTGATTTTAAGATTGATTGCACCGACAAGAAGGCGATTTTGCTTCTAAATGTAGGAAATCCAAAACAGGAAAATATGGAGGAAGTAATCGTCCATGAATTGATGCATATTAAAATGTATCCCTTGGATCAGGTGACGGAGTCCCTGATCGCCAGTAATTTTGAAGAGGATACACCGGCATGGAATTTTGCCTATAATCAGTTTTTCAGCACACTGGAACAGACGGTGGAGGAACTAACGAAGTGCTTTTTATTGGAATTCGGAGAGAATAAGGATTTTTCTTTCGGACGATGTGCAAAAACGAAATCCTTTAATGAGTTGTATGACGGATTAAATAACATCGAATAGCGGAGGAAAAGCATGAAAATCGAACTATTCACAATGGAGTATTTACAGGATTACTATAGGGAATTCACGGAGGAGATTGCAAAATATCAGTGGCCGGATCCCTTTGAAACGTTGGAGGATGCGGAAGATTTACTGAAAGAATTTCTGGAGGAAATGGAGCGTGGGGAAACGCTTCTGCTTGTGGCATTATCGGAAGAAGGTGAATTTCTTGGAAGCTCGGAGGTACATGGTCTTACCGAGGACTGCTCGGAACTGGGGGTTTGGATTAAAAAATCCCAGTGGGGAAAAGGCTATGCCTATGAGGCATTGAAAGCAGCACTGGATATTGCAAGGACAAAATACGGTAAAAAAGAATTTTTCTACGAGGCGGATGTGCGGAATATAGGGAGTATGAAGCTACTGCATAAGTTTGAAAACGCGTATGAAATCGTGGAGCAGGATGTAGAAAAGCTGACTACCGATTCCGGAAAAAAATTAGAACTGCAGGGATTTATTATGAAGGAGAAGAAACATGATTAGAAAAGCAACAAAAGAGGATCTGTCTCGTATTGCGGAAATTCTGGTTTTTGTAAAGAGGATTAAATTTCGCCCCATCTTTCAGGATGACGACTATTCTTTTGGAGAACTGCAGGTGATACCGGTGGCAGCGGAATACGAGAAGAAGTTACCAAATATCTGGGTATATGAGGACAAGGGAATTGTAAAAGGGTTAATTCATATTGAAGGCAAGGAAGTCGTGGAGCTTTATATTGATTACTTTTTCCAGGGGCAGGGAATCGGTGGAGAACTGTTTGAATTTGCCAAGAAAGAGCATGATGTGGACTTTCTATGGGCTATTGAGAAAAATTTGGAAGCCATTCGCTTTTATCAAAGACATGGTTTTTCGGTTACGGATACGAAGAAGTTTGAGGAAGGAACCACGGAGTATCTCGTAATGTTGAAACGTATCGGCATATAAATGGGAGAAATATATGCAGATAGGAGGAAAACAATATGATTTCAGATGAAACCTTGCAGGCTTTTATCAAGCCCTATTACGAAAATAAAGACATCATGCATAACCTGTGGCACATTGAACTGGTGCAAAAGCAGATTGACCACGTTATCAAATTGGGAAATTATGATGTCGACCGGAAGGCGTTGCGATTGGCGCTGGCGTTTCATGGGTTTGTGTATCGGGATGAGGCTGCAATCAGAAAATTTTTGATAGAGCACAACTGCCCGGAGGATTTGATAGAGAAAAGCATCAAAATTGCATGGGAGTCCCAGCGACCGGAAGTGCCACAATCCTTGGAAGGAAAGATTTTGCATGATGCCCATGTGTTGGAAGGCGGAAAGACCTATACGGTGGTAAAAACGCTAATTACCGGTTCCGTGCGTGGGCAGGCACTTACGGAAACCCTTGCTTTTATGAAGGAGCATGTTTTAAATGCAAATAAATGTTATCTACCGGAAACCATACCGCTATGCGAAGAAATGAATGCTTTTACAAATAAATTCTATGAGGATTTAAGAAAGGGAATGGAATGAAAACAATACTTTGTTACGGAGATTCCAACACCTACGGATACATTCCGAGACGGGGAATGCGTTATCCCAGAGATGTTCGTTGGCCCGGAAGGTTGCAGAACCTGTTGGGAGAGGAGTATACTGTCATAGAAGAAGGATGCAGTGGACGAACTACAGTGTATGACGATCCGCTGGAAGGCTGGAAAAACGGACTGGATTATTTAAAACCCTGCATCCATTCCCATAAGCCCATCGACATTGTGATTCTGGCTTTGGGAAGTAATGATTTGAAAGAGACTTTTCATGCCACACCGGCAGAGATTGCCAAGGGAGCAGAGATGTTGGTGGATGTGATTCAGACCTTTACCATGGAAAAGCAGGAGTATGTGCCCAAGATTATACTTGTGTCACCGACGGAAATCGGAGAAGAAATTGCGGATTCTTTTTTCTATGGAGCGTTTATGGAAAATGCCATTGTCCGATCCAAAGAGCTTCCCAAGTATTATAAAGAAGTTGCAGAACGGAAAGGATGTATCTTTTTTAATGCGGCAGAATATGTGAAGCCGTCGGAGGCGGATTCTTTGCATTTTACACCGGAAGGACATGAGATTATGGCGAAGGAGCTGTATCGGGTGATTTGTGAAATGGAGAAACGGGAATAGAAGGAGCGAAGAGTTATGTGGAAAAAGTACTTGCCGGATGTGATTACGCTGATTCTGGTGACCGGCATGGTGGCGGCAGCGGAAATTCTGGGAGAAAAAGAAATCATTTTCCCGGAAATTACAGCACTGGCAGTAGGATATATGGTTTCGGAAAAACGAAGCTGGATGGTTAACAGCCTGCGGATGCTTGTATTGATTACCGGTTGTGCGTGATTCTGGGAAGAGCCCTGTTGACGAAACTGAAAATACGAGAAGAAGAAAAATATAATCCTGTTAAAATAAACGTGAAAGAGAATGCTTTTGATGGAACACTTCGTGTTGCCTGCATGGCACTGTTGGGAGTGGCGGCATTTGCAATGGATTGGAAATATATGATTGCACCGCCTTTGCTGGTGGCATTTACAGAGTTTTCCAGAAAAGGAAACAAGGCAAGGAAAATTCCGGTAAAAGTCGTAGCGGTCATTACCGGCTGCGGTTTGGCGGGGGTACTTGGCAGAATGCTTTTGCATGTACAACTGGGGTTGCCGCTGGCGGCGGCTGCTTTTGCGGAAACGGCTGGCTTTCTTGCGATTATGCGGATTAACAAGTTGTTTCTTCCACCGGCAGGAGCCATTACCATTCTGGCGATGCTGATTCCAGAGGGAGCGCTTTTATCCTTCCCGTTACAGATCCTGTTGGGAAGCGCAACCCTGATGGCGATTTCCAGATTACTTTTCATGAGCCGACAGGAAGAAAAAGCGGCTGAGCAGGAAAGAGGAATGGCAAATTAAAAAATAATAGGAAAAGTATTGACATTAAGGCTGCCTGAAGGTTTATGGTAGACCCAGATAGCGAGGGTTATCATAAACACAGACAGGAGGAAAAGGATATGAACATTAAGGAAGTGGAAAAACTGACAGGCTTTTCAAAGCCAAACATCCGCTATTATGAAGAAGCGGGATTGATTTCTCCCAGACGGGATGAAAGGAATAACTATAGGGTATATTCCCAGAAGGAAATCGATGAGCTGATGCGGATCAAGAAACTGCGGTTTCTGGGCATTTCCATTGAGGCCATCAAAGCTTATCGGCAGGGAGAAAAAAGCCTTGCGGAGCTATTGACCGGTCGACTGGAGGAAATTGATTCAGATGAAGGAATTTTAGAGAAACAGGCGCAGGTGTGCCGGCAGACAATCCGAAGCGGCATAGACAATATTGAGGACATTCAGATTGACGAGGCGGCTGAAGCATGGCAAAAACGCCTGATGGCATTGCTTAGAGATGATATTGTACATCATAGCCTGTCACTGGAAGATTTTAATAAAGATGTACTTTTGACGTATTTGGCTGGCTGTGGCATTGCTATTCTAACAAATATAATTTGGATGATATTTTCTAAGACGAGTATAACAGGCAGTGGATGGTTTGGGCTTGCACTTTTCCTTGGAATTGTGATTTTTGGAATCGTGCCGATATGGAGTGGATCGATGCAAAGCTGCGTGGTATCACTTTTTGCATCTTCCGGTGTAAGCGTCTTGTTTCTGTGGGTGCTTTTAACCAGCGGGATACAGGGATTTATGCCGGGCTACGGACTCCTGAACGTGGGAGGTAATGTCGGCGGTAAAGAAGCGGCAGGGATCATCTTTTTATTGTATGGCGGTCTGGCAGTCTTAGCCTGCGTGGCATGGACGATGGCGCAGATTTGCCCGGGATTTTTCCGGACGATTTCGGCAGCAGTAGTATTGAGTGGAGTTTTCGTGGCATTTGCGCATTCCGGTAGCAAGCTAATCTGCGCAGGTGGACTCAGTATACAGACACAGGTTGAAATTGCACTTTTGGCGCTGCTGTTTTCCATTCTCCATACGGGACAATGGATTCGTATCAATCGTGAGAAAGAACACTTTACAAGATATGAAGCGATGGTTGCGACAGCGAAGATGACGAATGTGGTTTTCGCGCTGGTATCGGGAAACGGATATTATGGTTCTAAAAATTTAAGGAGGTAAAAATGAAAAATCCAACAAGTTGCGAAAGCTGTGCCTACTATTATTATGATGAAGAATTTGACGAATATATCTGCGATGTTGGCGCCAACATGGATGAGGACGACTATGCCCGGCTGTTGGAAAGCCATCGGGAGAGCTGTCCCTATTATCAGAATGGCGACGAGTACAAGATTGTGCGGCATCAGATGTAACGCCAGGCACAGGAAGAATTTGAACGGTAACAGTATGGTATATCGAGAAAGGAAGTACAATGAAAGTATATCATGTGAGCGAAACACTGAAATTGAATGAGGAATTAAAAACCGACTATAAAGAGCAGGCGAATCTGGCAGAACCTTTTGTAAAAGCGATGAAGCACAGCTTTGAAATGTTTTACGGAATGCTGCTGCAGGCTGATTATATGGGGACGGCGCTGGCAAAATTTAACTTAAGCGGCATGCCGACCAATGAGACCAAGTGGGCAACGGAAGGAATTTTCGAATATATTCGTCGGAATGAATTTCCGGATGCGCCCTCTCGCTTGAAGGCGAACTATTTTTTCAAGGAAGCGGAGCAGTGCAAAATGCTTTTTACGGAGCATTGGGGCATGGGGGAGAAAAAAGAGGAAGCGGAGCAGTTTCATCTTTATGAGCTGGAACTGGAGGGAAATTATCTGGAATGTGACATGAATCTGTTTGATGAAGCTTTTGACCAGATTTGGGAACTGGACAGTCCCATGCAGATGATGAATGCCATGAACCTTGCCCGCAAATATTTCCGCGGTGACAGGGGAGAAAATGCCGTAATGGAAATTATCAGCGAGGAAAAAGCGGTTGCCGTGAAAGATGTGACGGCGCTTTTACGATAATCAGAGAGTGAGGTGTAGCCTATGGTTGGAAAAATTGTATGTCTGGTATGCTGTCTTTTATGTTCTTTTCCGTTCTTTATAATCAGCATGGACAAGGACAGTCTGGAACCCATCGGCTTTTGGAGCGGTGATTCGTCCCTAAAGGGGAAAGTAAAGGATCTTGCAAACTATAACCGGGAAATGGCGGCTCTTTATAAAAAGTGCGGCTGGGTATTTGTGGCAACCGGCGGTGTGATTGCCTTCCTTCCGGTGGTTGGCACCGTGCTTCTGATATTGGAATGTACCTTGGGAATTTACGTAGTTTGGCGCTTTTATAAAAAAATATTGGCGAAGTATTCCTAAGCGGGAAAATGGTGGGAACCATCGTGGAAAATATCGTGGAAACGGTACATGCGCCAAATTTGGGAAAAAATGTAAACTTTTTCATAGTTAGATGTTACGGCTGAAACAGCGGATTGGTAAAATCGTTTGTGAATTGATCCATTTTTATATCCTCCTATTCTTTGGGAGGTTAGAATTCGTGAACCTCCCTGACACGATTCTTCTTCATAAGACATCACTCCTTTCCTGTTTGATAACCAAAGCTTACCATAGTGAAGGCAACCTGGAAATATAAAATCGACACATACCTGTGTTATACTATCACCGAAAAGGAGACAGAAGATGATTATTTTGTTAATTTTTGCCGCCTTCATCCTGACCGGGATAGGCGGTCTGATTTATTTATACAGAAGGGTGCAGCGTTTTTTCCCGGAAAGTATGCCAAGGAAAAAGAAAAGGCTGCTTGCGGTGCTGCCGATAGTGGGACTGCTTATCTGGTGCGCGCTTGATTTTGTCAATGGCGTGATTGTTATTGTCAATATCCTTGCCATCTGGCTTCTTTGTGATTTGGCAGCATGGCTAATCCGGAAGCTGCGCGGCGCGAAAAAAGCAGAGCCGGAGGCGGAGAAAGCAAAAACGCCGATACAACCGGAAGCGGGACAGAAGCGCCGCAGCGTATATTGGGCGGGCATCTGCGCCATTGCCATTTCTGTGATCTACCTTGGCACCGGCTGGTATTTCGCCCATCATGTGGTGGCGACAAATTATGCGCTGACTACGGAAAAAGACCTTCCCGGTAAAACGTTAAGAATTGTTCAGATTGCCGACTCCCATCTGGGAGCCACTTTTGATGGAAAGAAATTTGCGGATTATGTAAAAAAGATGGAAAAAGAAAAGCCGGATATGCTGGTGATTACCGGCGATTTCGTGGACGATGACAGTAACCGGGCAGATTTGGAAAAAGCCTGCGAAGCGCTGGGAAAAATGCAAACCACCTACGGCGTATTTTATGTATACGGTAATCACGACAAAGGCTATATGAATAGCAGAGATTTTACGGATGCAGATATGCGGCAGATTTTTGCAAAAAATAATATCCGTATACTGGAGGATGAGGTTGTGTCTCTAGATGGGAAAATCAATCTTATCGGTCGCAAAGACAGAAGTGCGGGACAGCGGGGAATGAAGCCGGATAACGCAAAGCAGGGGGACAGTGAACGGTTGGACATGGAGGCGTTGGCGGCAACCACAGATGAAAAACATTACCGGATTGTACTGGATCACCAGCCCCATGATTTTGAGAATCAAGCAAAGACGGGAGTGGACCTGGTGCTTTGCGGACATACCCACGGAGGGCAAATGTTTCCTGTGGGTGTCACCGGGGAACTTTCCGGAGCCAATGACAAGACCTATGGACTTGAGAAAAGAGAGAATACCAACTTTATTGTGACCTCCGGCATTTCTGACTGGGCGATAAAATTTAAGACCGGCGGCGCTATCTCTGAATATGTTGTTATTGACATAGCAGGAAAGAAATAAGAGGAGCAGCCATAATAAATGCATCGGAAACCTTGAAAACTGGATTTTGTCAGCCGCATATTGGAATTTGTGTAATCTGGCTTAGTGGTCAAAGCATGAATTTGAATTTTTTGCAGGCCATTTTAGGAAAAACTATGAATCCGGCTGATGCATGAAACTGTGCTTTTCCATTTTGCATAAGCCATAACAAAATTGTTTGGGAAAATGGCTGACGCGTCAGCGGGAGTTTTTAATAAATTAAGCAAAATTTGATAGTAACGAAGTAATGTCCGTATAATGGTGTAAATTGAATAATTAAAAATTTTATAGAGCCAAAGGCTCACCTTTAGGTATAATTAAATCACCACAATCAAATTAACCGGAGGTAGAACACAATGGCTCAA